>Ga0164308_10000003_pt1 | contig 121328 bp, 81 predicted proteins | sample Whisoiple_246_MG_FD_109983 | JGI IMG/M metagenome (GOLD analysis project Ga0164308, IMG submission 109983) | Soil microbial communities amended with fresh organic matter from upstate New York, USA - Whitman soil sample_246_MG | ecosystem: Environmental > Terrestrial > Soil > Unclassified >... | reverse complement strand
GCAAACGGAGCAAACGGAGCAAACGCGGCAAACGGAGCAAACGGAGCAAACGCGAAGGCGCCCAATCCGGCGAATCGGTCCTCGGCGAGCCGCTAGGCTGCGGAGAGGGCCCGGGCGGGTCCGCTGCGAGGGCCGTGCACCGGGAACTTGTTCGGGAAAACCCGGACAGTAAATCGGTGATGCCCCGAGTATCTTCGCGTCATGAGCGATCGCGATTCACCTGCTCGGGGCGGCACACGCTCGGCGTTTCCGTTCTCGCAGCGGGGCAAGCGCGGACCATGAAAATACTCATCGTCGAAGACGACGCGGACTCTGGGGAAGCTCTGATGCAGCTCCTGGGTGACTTCGGCTACGAGGTGGAATGGGTGATGTGTCCGACTCTGGCTTCGAATGCTGCCGTGCAGTTTCAGCCAGACGTCGCGATCCTCGACATCGGTCTGCCCATGATTTCCGGTTACGACCTGATGGCCATGTTACGCAGCCTTCCCCAGCTGGAAGCCTGCCGCTTTCTGGCCGTCTCGGCTTTTGTGGGTGATGAAATCGAGCAGCGCAGCTCCGCGGCAGGCTTCGATCAGCACCTGACGAAACCGCTGAATATCCCGAAACTGCTCGATTGCCTCAAGTCGGTCCGAGCGCGTCCCCAATCTCTGTCTGCGTAATTGTGAGCTTCGTGCCCGAATTGGGCCGCGTGAAAGAACGAGCTGGCGAGCACGGCTCTTGCTCACCCGCGGCCATGCTCGAGCTGGCGAATAAAGTCGTCGTAATTACGGGTGCATCGAGCGGTCTCGGACGTGCGGCTGCGATCGAATTCGCCCGCGCCGGTGCCAAGCTCGTGATCGCGGCCCGGCGCGCTTTGGCGCTCGAGGAGACGGCGCGGCTTTGCCACGAGTTTGGCAGTGAAGTCCTGATCGTGGTCACGGATGTGACGATTGAGGACGACGTGAGGCGTTTGGCCTCCCAAACGCTGGCAAGGTTTGAGCGCCTCGACGTCTGGGTGAACAACGCCGGCGTGACCAGCTTCGGGCTCTTGGAGGCGACGCCCTTCGAAGCACACCGCCGCGTTTTCGAGACGAACGTCTACGGCGCAATGTTTGGAGCTAGGGCGGCGCTGCCCATCTTTCGCCGCCAGGGCCGAGGGGTGTTGATCAACGTGGGCTCGACTCTGAGCAAGGTGGCGCAGCCCTTCGTGCCTTCTTATGTGATCAGCAAGTTCGCCCTGCGGGGGTTGAGTGAGGCGCTTCGTTCCGAGCTAGCAGAATCCCGAGAAATTCACGTTTGCACGCTCCTGCCCTACGCGATGAACACGCAGCATTTCGAAGCGGCCCCCAATTTCATTGGTCGCGCCCCGCATGCCTTGCCGCCCGCAACCACGCCCACCGCCGCGGCGCGCGCGCTGGTATCGTTGGCAGCGCGACCGCGCCGGGAGCGACACATTCCAAGCGTTACGCTGCTCGGGCTGGCCCTGCATCAGCTGTTTCCACGGACGGTCGAACGAATTGTCCAGCGTGTGGTGAGCAATTGGCATTTCGGCGACGTCGTGCCGCGCAATGGCGAGGGAAACCTGTGGCGACCTTCAAGCGAGCCCGCGCGGATCGGCGGTGCGCGCCCGCCTCGCATCGGCTTGTTTCGCCTCGCCTTTTGGCTCTTGTTTGGTCGCGCAAATCCCCACCGCGTTCCCTCTCTGGTTCGCTGATGCCGGAGCTCGACGCCGCTGCACCACGTTACGACGCCGTCGTCGTCGGAGCGGGGCCAAACGGCCTTGCTGCGGCGATCGTACTCGGCCAGGCGGGCCTCTCGACGCTCGTGGTTGAAGCTCATGCCGTAGCGGGTGGTGGAGCTCGGACTCTGGAGCTCACTTTGCCGGGCTTTCTTCACGATGTCTGCTCTACGGTCCATCCGCTGGGTGTCGCATCGCCGTTCCTGCGTACCCTCGATCTTCAGCGCCACGGGCTGAGTTGGGCATTTTCGCCTTCGCCGCTGGTTCATGTCTTGGACGAGCGGCGGGCCGTATGCGTCGAGCGTTCGTTAGCGGACACTGCTCGGCGGCTTGGCGTCGATGGAGCAGCGTATGGCTCTTTGTTTCGCCCATACGTGGACAACTCCGAATCCCTGCTGGAGATGGTACTCGGACCGCTGCACTGGCCACGTCGTCCGCTACTGCTCGCGAAATTCGGTCTGCAGGCGTTGAACTCGCTCGAACACCTCGTTCAGCGGTTTTCCTCGGACGGAGCAGCAGCTTTACTGGCTGGTATGGGCGCCCACGCGATGCAGCCCCTCGACAAGCCCGCGACGGCATCCTTTGCTCTGATCTTGGGCCTGACCGCGCATGCCATCGGTTGGCCCATTGCTCGCGGCGGCTCTCGAGCCATTACCAGCGCTCTCGTCGCCACGCACCGTGAGCTCGGCGGCGAGCTCTTGTTGAACCGGCGCGTCGCTCATTGGACGGAGCTACCGCCTGCGCGCGCGTACCTGTTCGATCTGACCCCGCGACAGCTGCTCGCCGTCGCTGGCAGCGATCTGCCTTCGGGCTATCGCGAGCGGTTGGCTCGCTTCCGCTACGGGCCGGGGATATTCAAGGTCGATTGGGCATTGAACAGCCCCATCCCCTGGCGCGATCCGCAATGTGCGAGAGCTGCCACCGTTCATCTTTCCGGCACGCTGGCAAGCGTGGCGGCTTCCGAACGCGCAGTCCATGCAGGCGGTGTTTCCGAACGACCGTTCGTGATCTTGGTTCAGCCGAGCTTGTTCGACGATAGCCGCGCTCCCACCGGTCAGCACACCGCCTGGGCGTATTGTCACCTGCCGCACGGCTCCGACTTCGACGCGTGTGAGTTGATCGAGCAACAAATCGAACGCTATGCGCCCGGCTTCAAGGACTGTGTCTTGTTACGCGCGAGCAAAAATTGCGCTGACATGGAACGCTACGACGAGAACTACGTCGGTGGCGACATCAACGGCGGTGCAGCCACCCTCGACCAGCTATTTACACGTCCGGTCGCTCGCGTCGATCCCTACAGCACCCCGAATCCGCGCTTCTTTCTGTGCTCATCGTCGACGCCGCCGGGCGGTGGCGTGCACGGAATGTGCGGGTATTGGGCTGCAAAGAGCGCGCTGCGGCGGGTGTTCGGCAAAGCGCTCGCATGAGACCCCGCCCGGGGCAGCCCAACGGTCCGCTGATTCAGGGCAGCGAGGCGCTGATGGTCTGTGCGTTCGACAGATGCGTGGCGACGGATGCACGCAAAGTCGTGAGCAGCGCCTTCAGGTCGGCATCGTCGGCGTCGGGCAGCAGGCGCGTATCGATCAAGCTCAGAACCTGTTGATGCATGCTCACTTGGCTATCCATATAGGCTTTGTCGAACCCCGCGCTCGGAGTCTTACTCAACTCGGAGATCACGGTTGCAGTATCGGCTTCGAGTGCATCGCTGACTTCACTTCGTTCCGGGGCCAATTGCTTGGCGGTGACCAGGGCCAAGGTCTGGCCGTCCGCCGCGGAATGCTCACTGATCATCATTTGAGCAAAGCTGAGGGCACCGCTGTCTTTCAAGTTGGGCTTGGCGACCAGCGCGACGCTGACTTCTCCTTCGTTGGCCGTACTCAAGACTTTCAAGATTTGCGCATCATTGAGCCCAGCTGCAGCTCCGCCTGCTCCGCCTTCCGCTGGCTGGTCGCCTCCAGCACCTCCGGCGTCCGTTCCGCCAGCACCTGCCCCGTCCGTTCCACCATTTTGGCCCGCCGCGCCGGCAGCATCGAGCCTGCCTGCGATACCGGCTCCGGCGCGTCCACCAGCCGCTCCCGAGCGCCCCGCGCTCGCTCCCCCGTTCCCAGCGGTGTCACTCGTCGTATCGTCGTCAGTGCACGCCGAGGCGGTGGCGAGCGGTATCATAAGCAACAAACCCAAAAACGAATTCGCCTTCATCAGGATCTCCTCTGGGCCCCGTCCGTGCAGCTGACATTCCAGGGTGGTGCGGAATTTAACGCAGTCCGCGCATCAATCACGCACCGTGGCGTAACTCTGCCCAGCGCTGGACGGCAGGACTGGCGACCCCGGCGCGGCGATTGCTTCTCGGACTCGCCGTCGAGTTTGTTCCAAGCCGGCGAGCGAAGCGGTCGCGAACTGAGGCGGTATGAGCATAGAAACCTGGCAACGGATCCTAATCGGCAAGGCCCCTTTCGGCTTTGCTCTCGAGGTTCTGCTGCGCACCGCGGTCGTGTACTTGGTGCTGGTCGCGGCCGTCCGTGTCCTCGGCAAGCGAATGAGCGGTCAGGTGACGAACTTGGAGCTTGGCGTGATGCTCACGCTGGGCGCCATCGTTTCGGTGCCGATGCAGTCTGCCGACACCGGCATCGTCCCCGGTCTGGCTTTGCTGGTTTGGGTCGTGGTGATCCAGCGCAGCTCATCGAGGTTGGAGTCGTCATCGCTACCCGCGGCGCGGATGCTCATCGGGAAAATGTCCCTACTCGTACGGGATGGCGTGCTCCTGCCGCGAGAGCTCGAGCACGCGCACCTCTCGCAGCAGCAGCTGTTTTCAGTGCTTCGAGCTCAGCACGTGCGTCACCTCGGTGAGGTCGAAAGAGTCTATCTCGAAGCGTGCGGCGCGTTCTCGGTACTTCGACGCGCGACGCCAGTTTCCGGGCTCTCCGTTCTTCCGTCGCCGGTCGCCGTGCCTCACGCGAGCGACGAGCGGGTGTGCTCCTATTGCGGGCAAAGGGCGCCGAGCAGGCCCAGCGAGAAGGAGCGTTGTGACAATTGCCAGCACGCCGCGTGGACCGAACCCGTGGCAGTCGAGCCGCGAGCCGAGTCGTGAGCTCCCCTATCGAACTCGGGGATTGGACCCGGATCTTACGGGGAAAGAGCTCCTGGTGGTTCGTGCCGGAGGCGCTGCTGCGCCTCACGCTGTTGTATGTGTTGTTGATCGTCGCATTGCGTTTGATGGGGCGCAGGATGTCTTCCGGGCTGAGCCGGAACGAGCTTTTGGCCCTCGTATCACTGGCGGCTGCGATCGGCCCAGCCATCCAAACTCCGGAGCAAGGCCTGTTGCCGCCGCTCATCATCGCGGTTTGGGTGGTCGCATTCCAGCGCTCGATGACCCTGGCGACCTTTCACAGTCATCGCTTCGAGAACCTGAGCGATGGTACCGTGAGCACGCTGGTGAGCGACGGCCGAATGGACCTGCGCGAGTTGCGGCGTTGCGCGCTACCCGTTGAGCGCGTGCACGCGCAGCTGCGAGGCGAGGGGATCATCAACCTCGGTCAAGTCGCGCGTTTGTTTTTCGAACCCGGCGGAGCGTTCAGCGTCGTGCGACGCGAACAGGAGCAACCGGGGCTCTCGCTCGTGCCCGAGTGGGACGAACCGCTGAAAAAGACGCAGCGCGCGACTCCGGCGATGAACGTGTGCGGCGTTTGTGGCGCACTCGATGCTGAGCATCCGCCGAGGGTGTGTCCCGCGTGTAGCTCTCCCGAGCCGTGGCGGCCAGCCGTCTGTGGACGTCAATGAGGCTGCAGCTTCGCCTCGCATCGAGCACTTTGTCACGCCTTTGGCCGCGACTGCGCAGAGCGGCACATCCAAGAATGGGGCGAGAGCATGGCACGAACGCTGCAGCGACCCCGGCGAGCGCATGATGGAATCAAGAGATCACTTGATGGCGGAGCTTGCCTTGATTGACCGGCAGCTGCAGGCTTCTGACGAAACGACGTCGGATTTGGTCGAAGCATTGCTGGACGTAGCCCGCGCGTTGAAGCTGCCAGTCGATGCGCGTCGCGAAGACGCACATCGTTTCATCGAGGGCACTGAATCGGTCGCCACTGCTACTTGGGCCCAGTGTGGCGGACTCGTGTTCGCGTTGACTCAGCGGCAAGTCGTGGAGGAGCGAGCGCTTGCCGCTCAGGTCGCGCAGCGTCTGTTCGAGCTCACCCCGACCCACTATGCCGCGTGATTGGTCCCCGGTATCCAACGAGGTGCCCTGCTCTCTCCCTCGCTGACGAGCGGGGGCGCGCAGGGAACCACCGCACGGGTGACTTTGCTCATTGCCACAAGCAATAGCCAATTGGTGATTTAGGCGGCGCGTAGCAGGCCATCCCATCAGGGCAGCCGAAGGATTGGTTTTCGTTGCGGCAGACGAGCATGCAGTGTTTGGCGGAGGTGAACGACACACAGCTGGCTCGAGCCTCGGCCCCGGACGGAGCGGTCGAGCAATCAGCATTCGAAGTACAGCGGTTGGAGCACGCCCAGCCGGCCGCGACGTTCGGCGTCTGACTGCTGATGCCGAAACAGGGAACGCTCGCCAGGTTGCAATCTTTGGAGTCGCCGTGGCAGGCCAGCGCGTAGACTGACTGGCCGTCGACCGAAGCCGGCGCGCCGCCGCCTTCGCCCAGATCAGGTCTTCCGGCACTGCCGACCGAAGTCGCGCTGCCTCCCGCTGCAGGCGCGCCGCTGGCCGCCGCCGTACCGCCTACGCTGGAGCTGCCGGCGCCGGCGCTCTCGCCCGCCATTTCAGCGCCCGGCTGGCTTGCCACGCCGCCGGAACCTGCGGCCGACGTGGATTCCGAATCACGGTCTGCACTGCAACCGGTGCAGAGCAAGTGCAGCGCACAAAGCCCCGCAAGAGGCATGAGGCGGTTCGCCATGTAGCTCAGATACGCGCTTGGCTGTGACTCCGCAACCAGGCACTAGGAAAATATCGAGTTTGAAAAACAACGTCAGGGGTTCAGAAAAGTCGGGGCTTGCAACCATGCGTCGATGTTTTCGCTAAAACTTGCCTCGGCGAGCGCGCAGCACGACGTGCGCGATCATTTTTGGGGTGCAGGTTCAGAAAAGCGGAGCCAGCCCTCCATTCCGAAGTATGCAGCGCACTCCTGGCTCAGCTTCGGCACTCCGCTCGATCGCGGCTGGCATCGGGACGTTGCTCGCGGTGGGCGCCTGTTCCAGCGCTCACGAGCCGTCCGAGCCGAGTAGCGCGACCGCCGGTAAGTCCAGCGTCGATCTCAATCTCAATCCGAACGGCGACTCGAACGGAGGCTCAGGCTCAAGCTCAGGCTCGGGCATCACGGCGAACGGCTGTGACATCCAGACTGATGATGCCGTGTGCGCGGCGCAGGCGTACGAGGGCGAGGCTATTCCGCTCGACATCTACATCATGTTCGATCAGTCGGGCTCGATGCTCAACGACGTTGGTGGACTCACGCGGCTCGACGCAATCGAGCGGGCAACGGCCACCTTTTTGAGGGACCAGGCCAGCGCCGCAATCCGCGTGGGCGTCGGTTATTTCGGCTTTCAGCCGATCGGGCAGACCTCTTGCCGAGCCGAGGACTACGCCAACCCGAGTGTGCCCGTGACGATCGATCACGAGGCCGTGCTGCGTTCCCTGGCCGAGCGTGAGCCGATTGGCGAGACGCCCACCGCTGCGGCCATTCGCGGCGCCTGCGGCTACGCCAAGGAGTGGAAGAAGTCCAACGTCGGTCACTCCGTCGTCTTGCTCCTACTCACCGACGGTGAACCGAAAGCACCGATGAGCTGTTCGTCCGGGGCGTGTTGCCCCACGCTCGCGGATGCCGTTCAGGCGGCCACCGAGTGCCGAAGCGGGGCACCGGGAATCCAAACCTACGTGCTGGGAGTCGGCCCCTTCCTGGATAACCTGCAGCAAATCGCGGAGGCTGGCGGCACGCGCCACGCCTATCTGATCGGCGACCAAGACGTCGAACACAAGGTGTTGCAGGCGCTCAATTCGATTCGTGGCGACGCCAGCATCCCGTGCGAACTCAAGGTCCCCGAACCCAAAGGGGGCACGTCACTCGACTATGGCCTCGTGAACGTGGCGTATCAGGATTCGAGTTGCGCGCTCTCGACGATCTACAACGTTCCGGCCCCGTCCGGTTGCGACGCGCAAGCGGGCGGTTGGTACTACGACAATCCGGCGACTCCCAGCTCGATCAAGCTATGCGGCGCGAGTTGTGATCTCGTCTCCGCTCCCGGCGGTCGACTGGCATTCACGGTCGGCTGCGAAACAAAAGTGTTGGTGAAGTGAGCTCGGCCCACGCGGGCCCACACCCGAAAGGTCAGATGATGCGGCATTCTCGTCATTCCACACTCGCTGCGATTGCGCTCGCGTTGAGCTTCGTCACGGCTTTTGCTTGCGGAGGCTCCAGCACCGGAGGCTCCGGCTCGAACGGCTCCTCAGCGGGCCCCGGAAAGGGCAACGGGAGCGGCGTTGCCAACGGCAATGCCTGTTCTGGTGCGGCGCAATGCGCGAGCGGGCTTTGCAGCAACGGTCATTGCACGACCGGTCCAAGCAGCGTCGCGAGCAGTCCCGGCCCGCATTTTAGCGGTGGCGGCCCGAACTCACGCGCCTTGACCACGGGCTGTGGACCAGACACGTCAGCACAATGCGGCGGGACCTGCGAGCAGTCGGGAGGCAAACCGGCGACCGTGCTCGCGCCGCCCGCCACGATTTGTTACTCGGGTGCGGGCGATCTCACGCCGAACGACCCGAGCAGCGTCATCGAACAAGTGATCGAGACGATTGACGGCAAGACCTACCTGCACCTGCGCGTTACTTTCGATCCGCGCTTCGTGGACAACACGTATGGCGTCAATGCCTCCGCTGGCTGGCTGAACAAGATGATGGCCGGACCGATGGGCGGCAAAGCCGGAGCGATGGGCGGCAAAGCCGGAGCGATGGGCGGCATGGCGGCCAAGGCGGCTCATACGTTCGACGACCTTGTCGGCAGCGACCACGTGGAGTTGGTGCTGGTCGACAGCAAAGGTAACACGGTGCTCGACTTCGACGTGGACTACGTCTCGAAGAAGACCGACGCGCCGTGCGGCTATGGCACGCTCGGCGTCAGCGGCGGCGAAGGCAAAATGATCAAAGGCGACGCTTCGGCGATCGTTTCCGTGGCAACGTCCATCGACCGCAATCTCAACGGCTGCGGCTACTGCCAGATCACCGACTCGCCAGCGACGGACGACAACTTCACTGCCAACCCCAGCGCACCGAATTGGGACTATCGTGTGGTGTACGAGGTCTGGGTCGATTTTTCGACCTTCAAAGGCCAGGGCTTCGGCGGCGCTTACATTCCCCAAGTGCATGCCTCCCCGTCGATGGCCAGCACCAACACCATCGACGTCGAACCCCAACCCTGCCCGCCGGACTGGGACACCCCCTATTGCCCTCCGAGCGTGATTGAAGAAGGCGGCAACTGCTTCGACACGCCCCCCGGCGACGGCACCTGTCCCCAGGGGACCGTCCCGGACATCAAGAATGAAGGTCAGAGCTGCGTGCCGGCCAACTACTAGTTCGCTCCACGCAAACTCCGCTGTCGACCACACCATCATGCATTCAATCTCTGGCGCTTGCTTGCTTAGCCTTCTTGCGCTTTTGCTTGGCCTATTCGGGGCGTGCAAAGGCCAGGGTTCGAACGTCGATTCTGTCGCCATTGGCGGCAGTGGGGGGACTGGCGGCAGCGTCGACCTGAACCTAGGCGAAGGCCGCCCGAGCGACGTCGCTGGCGCGGCAGGCCAAGCTCCGGCCTCGACCGTGGCGGGCTGCGACCGCTTCGCCGGATTGGATGAGTGTGGAGTGACCTCGGTGGAAGCCACCTTCAGCGCGGCCAACGTGCTGCTCGTCATCGACAAGTCGAGCAGCATGGATGATCAACCCGATGGCTTCGAGCTCAAGAAGTGGGAAGCGCTGAAGGCCGCGCTCGAGCCAGCCCTCACCGCCGTGCAAGGCGAGATGAGTTTTGGACTACTCCTCTACCCGTTCGGGAAGCAGGCCGAGATTCCGCTCGACTGCTTCGAGGGCTGTTGCGAAGTTCCACCGGGCCCGGCCGCGATCGAGGTCGGCATCGAGCCGGGGACCCGTAGTATCCCCAAGGTGATGGCGGCGCTCGACGCCGCTGCGCCAGGGGGCGGGACGCCTACCGCAGCGGCACTCGATGCGGCGCTCGCCTACTTCACTAGCGGCGAAGGCAAAGATTTGAAAGGTGATCGCTTCGTGTTGCTCGCCACGGACGGCGGACCGAACTGCGGCTCGAGCGACACCGTGTGCAGCGCCGACCATTGCACGCCGAACCTGGATGGTCTGTGCCCCGCCGACCAGGGCAATTGCTGTCGCGGCGAAGGCTCTTATTGCCTCGACGACGCTGCGGTGGTGCAGAAGATCCGTGCGCTTGCCGAAGCTTCCGTACCTACGTTCGTGATCGGAATCCCCGGCACCGAAAGCTATGCCGATTATCTCGACGCATTTGCGCTTGCAGGCGGCGTAGCAAACCCCAAAAAGCAGCCCGACTATTACGCCGTCTCGGCCAAAGGCGGGGTGGATGGGTTGACGCAAACGTTCGTCGACATCACCCAGCATCTAGTGCGGTCGTGCGACGTCGATGTCGGCACGATGGCGCCGTCCAAAACGCTGGTCAACGTCGCGGTCGATTGTGACATCGTACCGTTCGACGAGGGTTCCGGCTGGGACATTGGCAGTGACGCGCCAACTACCTTGGTGCTGGCCGGAGACACCTGCAAACGCGTCAAGCGCGAAGGCGCGCGCCGCATCGACGTTGTCTTTGGTTGCCCGACCGTGAAGTGAGGAAAACATGCGCAGACGCTCGAACTCGATCGCTTCATTGGCCGCGTTGCTGGTTTTCGTGGGCATCGCTTGCAGTGATCCGGTGGGCAGCACGGTCGACCGCAATCCAGGTGCTGTCGCTGGCGCACGTTCGAGCGCCGGGGGCGCCCCCAATGCGACCGCTTCCGCAGGCGCGGCGGGCAGAGCAACGACCGCCGGCGCGGCGAGTAACAGCGCCGGTCCCGGCAACACCGTCATCCCGGGCGAGGCCTGCAATGGTTTGCCGATCGATCTGAGCGCCGACGCCCAAGCCGGCGCGGACGCGAGTGGCGCCCAGGCGGGCGCTGCCGCTGACGTGGCATGCAATGGCGTCTCCGTCGAGGCAGAAGCAGTGCCGGTCGACGTGTTCATAATCATGGATCGGTCACAATCGATGAGTCTCGCCGTCAAGGGCTCGAGCAAGACGCGCTGGGAGGCGCTGCACGACGCGGTGCGGAGTTTCACAGAATCTGCCGGCGCCGCGGATATCCGCGCCGGCATCGGCTTCTTCAGCCTGAGTGGCTCGGGCGACGACGCGCGAGACTGTAGCCCCGAGGCGTACGCCACGCCGAGCGTGCCGATCGGCCTAATCTCCGCGGTTGGCTCCGAACTAGTCGCTGCGATGAACGATGTGGCGCCCGGTGGCCTCACGCCCACGGTCCCGGCTCTGCAGGGCGCCATCAGTTATGCGCGTTCTTGGGCGCAGAAGAACCCCGGTCGCGCGACCATGGTCGTGCTCGTGACCGACGGCTTTCCCACACAATGTGACAACGAGCCCGACCAGATCTCGCAAGCCGCGCAATCCGGCTACGAGAGCCTCGAACACATTCGGACCTTCGTCATTGGAGTCGGTGACGTGGCCAAGTTCAACTTGGACAACTTCGCGCGTTCCGGCGGAACCAAGAAGGCCTACCTGACCGACGCGGGCGACGTGACCACGACATTCGTCGACGCGCTGAATAACATTACGAATCGGGCGTTGGCTTGCGAATACCAGCTCCCGCCACCTCCGGACGGAATGAGGCTCGACAGCACGAAGGTGCAGGTCGTCTACTCGCCCTCCTCGGGCGAGCCCGAAGAGGTGCCGAGCATCTCCTCGTTCGCCGCGTGTGCCAAAAACTCGAACGGCGGCTGGTACTACGATGATCCCGATCGCCCTTCGAAGATCACGGTCTGCCCCTGCACCTGTGCGCGCCTGCAAGCGGGCCGAGTCGACGTGCGCTTGGGTTGCAAGCCGCGCTTGGGATTGCGCTGAGAACGGAGCTCGGCGCCTTTCCGCGGCACTGAGCCAGTCGCTGGGCCCAAGACCACCGCGTAGAGCTTCCACGCCAATTCAGCACCTTACCTGGGGCGCAGTTACCCCAGAGCCGACGCTCGGGCTGGGCAATCCATATCTGCTGTGATTTTCCCCTAAACTCAGCGTCGAAGATTGTGCGACGGATTTACTAACGCAGCGACATTGCCTGCACCGATGCCCGGCGCGTTTTTTCTCTCTAGCGAGGAATCGCGCCGTACCAAACACGCCGAAAATTACGGTGCTGACGCTTCCCGCAGCTCCGCCGCTTTCGATCGCGCGGCAAGGCACAGACAACACCGGATTGGGAGTCGAAGCACGTGATGAACCGACCGCTAACGTGGATTATCAGCGCAAGTTGCGCGTTCGTGGTCGCTGCTTGTAGCACCACCCCAAATTCCACTTCTGGGGGAGTTGCTGGTGCGGGTACAGGTGCCGGCGCGCCTGGCGCGGGGGGCAAAGCTCCCGCCAGTGCGGGTAGCGGGACGGGCGTCGGTGGTAGCTCAGCTTCCGGCGCGCCCGGTCAACCCGCGGGTGGGATGGCCCCAGTTGGCGAAGGAGGAGCCAGTACGGCGGGCAGCTCGTCTTCAGTGGGCGGGATGTCGGGAGCGATGGCCGGAGCCGCTACGGGCGGCAACACTGCCACGGCCGGCTCGCCGGGCTCCGCAGGAGGGCCCCCGGTCTCCAACGTGCTCGTCACCTCTGCCGCTGGCGCTTACTGGAAGACCAGCACCTGGACAGAAGGCACGGCCGCCGCGACCGTAACGGTGAATGCGACCAACGCCCATCAGACATGGGACGGCTTCGGCGGCGCGTTCAACGAGCTGGGCTGGAGCTACCTCACCACTAAAGCCCTGCAAGACCAGGCCCTGCAGTTGTTGTTCGGCACTGACGGGTGTCACTTCAACTGGGGACGCATCCCCATCGGCGCAAGCGACTACGCCATGGATCGCTACACGTTGAACGAGAACTCGGGCGACACCGAGATGACCAAGTTCTCGATCGAGCGCGACAAGCTGAAGCTGATCCCGTACATCAAGGCCGCGCAGGCCGTCAGATCGGACATTCGCTTCTGGGCTAGCCCGTGGACGCCTCCGACGTGGATGAAATCGAGCCCGTACCAAAGTCCGGGCAATCCAGTGAACGCCTTCGACGGCGGCACGATGAAGAGCGACGACGCGATCTTGAAGGCGCACGCGCTCTACTTCGTCAAGTTCATCAAGGCGTACGCGGACCAGGGCATCAAGATCGACTACGTTTCGCCACAAAACGAGCCGAACTACTCGCAGAACTACCCCTCGGCGATTTGGTCGGCGAGCACCTTCACGACCTTCATCGGCAAGTACTTGGGTCCGGCCTTGGCCAGCGCGAGCCCGACCGCGCAAATCATGCTCGGCACCATGTCCAACAACGGCGCCAGCGCAGACGCCGGCGTCGCCAATGCGGTCCTGTCGGATGCGACGGCCAAGAGCTACGCCAAAGTCATCGGCGTGCAGTGGGGCATGTCGGATACGAGCCAAGTCAGCAGTCTGCAGAGCAAGGCCGCCGGCATCCCAATCTGGCTCTCGGAGCACAAATGCGGTGGAAATCCGGGCGCCAACGTGGCTGCGGCGCCCAACGACTTGAGCTACGCCAAAGATAGCTGGAGCTACATTCGAGACGCGATCAAAAATGGCCTGACTGCGTACAACGCCTGGAACATGGTGCTGGACAAGGGCGGCAAGGGCATCGACAACACGCGCGTGTGGGCGCAGAACGCGCTGCTCGTGGTGGATGGCGGGCAAATCATCCAAACGCCCGCGTACTACGTCTTTCGCCACTTTTCGCAGTTCGTCGTGCCGCAAGCGAAGCGGATCGACGCGACCGGTGGCGATGCCATCGCCTTCAAGAACCCAGACGGCAGCATCGTTGCGATCATGTACAACAGCGGTGCAGCCAACAGTAACTACGTCGTTTCGATTGCCGGCAAGAGCTTGCAATTCGCGATGCCGGCCAGCGGCTGGGCAACGATTCGTTACCTTCCCTGATGCTTCGCATTTTCGCGTTTACGTGACGGACCAGAACGCTTCCCCCCCCGCAAATTGCCATGAAACAGGCTCTGCTCTTGGTTGCTGCGCTGTCCACCGCCTCCTTCGCGCGGCCAGCGCTCGCCGCAACGTCGCAAAAGGTCGACCAGAGCGTGTGGGGGGTGAGCGGCCTGCCCAGCTACGTCAACATGTACATCTACGTGCCGGACAAGCTCGCCACGAAGCCCCCCATCCTCGTCGCGTCGCACCACTGCCAAGGCACAGCCGCGAGTACGTACAGCGAAACCAAGTCGAGCTTCGTCGCTCAGGCTGACAAGAACGGCTTCATCATCATTTTCCCCGAAGCCACCGGGCACAACTGCTGGGACGTCGGTTCGGCAAAATCACTGAAGCACGACGGTGGTGGAGACACCCATGCCATTGCCCAAATGGTGCGCTACACGCTGACCAAATACAGCGCGGATGCCACTCGGGTGTACGCGTTCGGAGGCTCTTCGGGGGCGATGATGACGCAAGCTTTGATGGGCGTGTACCCCGACCTGTTTGCGGCAGGAGTGGCCATCTCGGGCGTGCCGTGCGGTTGTTGGGCCGTGGACTACACCGGTGACGTCGCGAGCAACGGCCAGTGGAGTGGGCCGTGTGCCGGCGGGCAGGTGAGCAAGACCGCCAAGGAATGGGGCGACCTCGTGCGCTCGATGTTTCCCAGCTACTCCGGTCATCGTCCGCGCTTGCAGCTGTGGCACGGCACCGCCGACACCACGATCAGCTACAAAAATCTGGCTGAGGCAGTGAAGGAATGGACCAACGTCCTTTCCTTGAGCCAGACTCCGACGACGACCGACACCAAGTTTGGCGGCACCCACCAGCTTTGGAAGAGTCAGTGCGGATTCGGCGCGCTCGAGACCTTCGCGGTGGACGGCGCCGGTCACGGCGTGAGCTGGGACGTGAACACTGCGGTGGGTTTTCTCGGCCTCGATCAGGCTGGAGGTCCCGATCCAGAGGCCGCGGCTTGTCCGCCCACCGGTGGCGGCGGCAGTGCCGGCAGTGGCGGCGGCGGCCGCGCTGGCAATTCGGCCGGTGGAGGATCTTCGGCGGGCGCTGGTGGCGCTCTCCAGATGGGCGGAAGCGGCGGCACGATGCCTGCCGCTGGCGGCTCGACGAGTAGCGCCGGAGCCGCTGGGGCTGGCCTGCCTGCGAGCGGAGCTGGCGGAGCAACCGATGGCTCGGCGGGCAAAGCGAACGCAAGCGGCGGGGCCGTTCAAGGTGGCGCCGCGTCGATCGCTGGCGCCAACGCTGGCGGCGCCCCCACCTCCGCTGGCAGCAACGGCTCGAACGGGGACAACGGCTCCGGGTGCAGCTGCTCGCTTGCGCGCCGAACCGACCGCGGCGTCCTTCGTCTCTCGTTGCTTTCGTTGCTCGGCATCGGCCTCGTACTCCGCCGGCGCCGTAGCCGAGCGCACGCAGAGTGATCGCTATTCAGCAGCCCGAAGCGGAGCGCCTGAAGCCCCGCGGCTCGGCGCGCGCTACTGAGCGATGCAATACTGCTGCATGACCGCCCAAATCGCTTCCGCGCTCGCGCGCGCGCCCGCGTCGGTAGGGTTGAGCAGGTCCGCTTGCACGTATTCCGAGTAGTGACCCGCAAAGACAGTTCGCAGATCGAGAAAGTGGCACGATACCGGCGCATTCTCGCACGCGCTTTGAATCAGCGGCCGGAGCGCGTCGACCTTGGCTTTGACGTTGGCATCCCCGGGGTCGGGGTAAAACGCGTACACGACGTGCTCTACGCTGTCGGCCGCCATCTTGACGAACAGCGACTGGGCCGCGGCTGCGGCCGCAGTGACTACCGCGCAGCTAGCGTTCGAGTTATCGCAAGAGCCGAGCAGAACGTCAGCGCCACCGCCGTTCATGACCACGACCTTGACCTCGGCTTCTGACTCGCCGCTCGTGTATTGGTCGGCGATGCCGTTGCCACCGAGGGCCAGAGCATTGGACAGTAAGTTCGAGCGATCTCGATAGCGCTCGCCTTCGGAGACCGCGCCCGCAGCGCGGCCCAATCCCTCTAAGTAGGCAGTGATTTGGTGGGTAGTCGCGAAGAAACTATCTCCGATGACCAGCACCTGATTGGCCGGTACCGTCCCGCTGCTGCAGGTACCTGCGCCCCCGTCCACGATTTCACTTGCGCCGCCGCTGCCTCCGGCGCCGCTGGCGAGCACGCCTGCGCGACACACCCCCTGCTCACAGCGGTGCGATGGCGAGACCACGGCACAGTCCGCGCTGCTCACGCACGAGACCTCGCACACTCCCGGTGCCATGGAATCGACGATTGGGCAGCCTGGAACACACTGTGCCGCCGGCAACGCCTCACACGTGGCGCGCTCGGTACAAGGCAGCGTGCACACGCCGCACACGCACGTGAGCCGATCTCCACAGCTCTTGCTGCCTTCCTCGCAACGAGTCAGGAAATGCGTCTCGCCGCCGGTGGGATCACTCGTCTCTGGCTTGCAGGCGAGCGCCAGAGCCAGCACCGAAAGCAGGGTCGTGATCCGGCTCTTGGCTTTGCTACGCATGGTCTTCGCTGTCACCGTCTTCATGTATCAAACATTGACCCGCGTAGATCACGACCCGCGTGTGTGCCTCCGGCAGGGGGCGATCGCCGTTGAATTGCGCCACCCGTTCTCGCATATCAGTGAGCGTGCTTCGCAGGCGCGCGAGCGTCCCGAAGACCTCTTGTTCCATCGGATGGCCAGCCCAAACATCGATCGTGTACGTGCCACCTCCGGTGCGATCATCGAGCGCCGTCGCGCGATTCTCGTTCAACCGACTGAGGATGGTGGTGACGAGCGCCTTGAAGTGATCGAAAACCGCCGCTTCCCAGCCGACGACGGCGCCCAACGGAACGACGAGCGCACTCGCGCTGTAGCGTTTGACGCCGTTTGTCTCCGTGTGTTGTATTCGACCGTCCGCGAGTAGCCTTTGAATGGTGACTTCGAGGGCGGCGACCTCGGTTTGAGCTCGCTCTGCGATCTCCTGCAGCGTGAGCGGCCCCTCGCGATACATCAGCGAGATCACCAACTCCTCCGCGCCCTCGGCGCCCAGCTTGCGCTGCAGCGCTGCGAGCTCATCGTCCGAGGCTGCTCGGTACGAGGGATTGGCGCCAGCTCCGGTCCAAAATACCAGTTGGCTGTCGCATAAATCACGGATCACCGATCGAACCTGCGCCTCGTCATCATTGGGAAACCGCGCCAAAATTTCGCGTCGAGTGACCACGCTTTGAGTTTTGATGTGCTCGAGCACGACCTCCCAAAGCGATCGACCTCGTTCGGTAGAGCTCTCGCTGAGACGCTGGATTTTGCGTCGATAGCTGCGCAGCCCGAGTCCGAACATATCCGCGCTGACTTTGCGGCTGATCCCCTGGCGCTCGATCTCGCGCACGAGCTCGAGGAACACTTGGTCCGCGATTTGGGCGAGCGGAGCCCGAACTCCCCTCGATGTGGCAAGCTGTGCGATCAAGACCGTCGTTTGCCGCACGATGGCGTGAATCAAGAGCTCGATGGTCATCTTGCCAGCGGTACAGTTGTACACCGCGGCGACTCATCTGGCAGGGGACCTGATTGTCCTCCCTTTGGACGAACAGCGGAAGCCGCTGATTTGTCGGGAAATTTCCTACAACCGTCAGCCGGCGCGAGCGGATTCGAGCCCGACACCCGGGGGTCGGCGTTGTTCGAGTCAGTGCGTTTCAGGAATGGCGGGCCGAAGCCACGCAGCGCAGTCCGCGACGCCCGTCTGTCGAATTCATGATCCGCTGCGTTTCTAACCTGAGCTCTTCGCGCGCTTTGCGCAGACGTGAGTAAACCGTAAAAAGCGGGATAGACAGGGTGGCTGCCACTTCCGTCACCGGTACGCGGTCGAGCTCGTGCATGACCAACACCGTGCGTCGCGGCAACGGGATGCGTTTGAGAGCCGTCTGCAACAACGAGCGCGTTTGCTTGTCGCTCAGCACCTCTTCTGGGCCCGGCCGGTCATCGCCCAACTCGATGTTTCCGAAGGCGACCTCGCGTAAGCGCTTGCGCTGATTGGCAAGCGCGATGCGCACGGCAACACCGAACAAGTAAGGGCGAAGCGGGCGACTCTGGTCGTACTCGGACCAGCGCCGATGCAAGACCAAAAAGACTTCTTGCGCGAGATCGTCCACTTCCGATCGATCGGTGCCGAGTCGACGCAAGGTGCGTTGAACGTACTCGAACTCGATGCGGAAGCCCCTGCCGGAGCGCGCTACACTCGGAAGTATCATCGATTCGGATATCATCGCGTTCATCACTTGGCTCTCTCAGCAAAAGGACGAAAAGATCGCCGAAGGCGCTGAGAGTGGCGTCCAGTTATCGAATGCAATGTGGGCACCCGACCGATCCCGTCGAGTAAACGCTGCAGCGGTTTCCAATTCCGCGAGCACGGGCTGCCGCCGCACGGTCCGGCGTCGATAATCGAAAGTCACACTCGGAGCGCAGTGCCGCGCTTGCGCCTCAGCTCATTGCTTCCGCGCTGCGGTGTGGGCGTTCAGTGCTGCGCTTAATCTCGTCGCGCAGCGTCCGTTCCCGTGCTGCGACCCGAGTAGCCCACACTGAGCAATAGGATGAGCGGCCAGTTTCCGTTGAACAATCGACAGGGGCAGAGGTTCAACGCCAAAAAGACCACTCGCGGCGACGCCCGAGGGTCTCTGCAAGCGGGTTTGCGGGACCAAAGGGCGAGGGAGTGTGCACAGCGCGGCGCGGTTGCGCCCGTAGGCGTGCAGGTAGTGGGCGCGGAACGTAACCGATGCTAATCATCGGTCATCGCGATTTTCCGCCGAATGGCCGAAATTGCGGTCGCCAGGGACTCTCCTGTGTGGCGTGCTTTCTTCCAGACACTTAGAGAGATGTAGTGGGCCGCACGGTTTCCCAATTTTCCGAACCCAGCCTTGAGGGGCAACGGCATCCCTCCGGTGTTGCGTTTTTGCGCGCGCTGGCGCGTGTATGCTCGCTGACGATGTTGGCTGCCACGCCAGTTCTGTCGGCCTGCGCACCCAAGCTGTTCGCCGGTGAGTGGCAATGCGAGGCCGAGGGAGGCGCTGCGGGGGCCGGTCCGTCGGAACCTGCCGCGACGGACCCGGTGGCCGTGCCTTGGTCGACCGGCTTCGAGAACAGCTTCTGCGACTACAGCAACGTCGCCGGATTCTGCTACGGCGATCAGCCGTACGTGAGCGTTCGGGAGCCCAGCCACAGCGGGCATCTCGCAGCCAAATTTACCGTTCTGGGCGAGCGGGCTCGCGATCATCAGACGCGCTGCGTGCGTCAGGGAGTGCTCCCCGAGTCGGCGTACTACGGCGCTTGGTATTACATTCCGGAAGCTCTGGAGGACGCCAAGTTATGGAATCTTTTTCATTTCATCGGCGGTGACGGTCCAGGCCCCAACAACCCCGCGCTGTGGGATGTGACCCTCGTCCACGGGACGCAAGATGGGGAATGGGAACTGATGGTTTACGACCCTGTCAACGGCGGTAGCTATCGCGGCGCAGATCATCGACCCATTCCGTTTGCTACCTGGTTTCACATCGAAATGTTCCTGAAGCGCGCCAGCGATTCGACCGGTGAGATCGCCTTGTACCAAGATGGCGTGCAGTTGTTCGATCGCGTCAATTTGAAATCCGACGCCTCGAAGTTCACCCAGTGGTACGTCGGTAATTTGACTGACGACATGGCGGTTCCGGCTGATTCCAGCCTGTACGTGGACGACATTTCGATCAGTGCGACGCTCAGTGACCCCAGCGCGACCCAGTGAGCCCATGCGTGGCGTGAGGCGATTCGCGGTCGGGTTGCTGTGCGGGTTGGGCATGGCTTATCCCGCACGTGCCAAGGCCGAGTCCAAAGCGCCCATCGAGCTCAAGTGGAATGCGCTCGAAGGCTGCCCGAGCGCGGACACGGTGCTGGCTCGCGTGCACAAGATCGCCGGCACCACCCGACCGACACCCAACACGCTGCGCGCGGAAGCGACGATTACCCAGCCGAGTGATGGCTTGTTTCGCCTCCGGCTCGAGATTCGATATGGCGATCTTGCCGCAGTGCGCGACATCGAGGGGAAGTCCTGTAAGGATCTCGCCGGCGCGGCTGCTGTGGCGCTGGCTCTGCTGCTCAGCTCCGAAGAGCCGCTCACGCAGAGTGACCTCTCAGGGGCGAACTCCACGAGGTCGACCCCCGGTGCCACGACGACCGGTGCGGCGACGACCGGTGCGGCGACGACCGGCTCCACGACGACGGGTGCCGAGCAAGGGAGCGACAACCAGTCGCAAACCACGTCGCCTGACGCGGCCGCCAAGCAGCCCGTAGCCAGCCAGCCGTCACCGTCACCATCACCGCCACCGAGCGCGGAGGCGAGCTCCCCCAGGCGTTGGCGATTGCTCTTAGTGGCACCGGTCGGAGCGCTTGGAGTGGGTCCGCTACCGGAATTGAGCAAAGGCCTAGGTGGCGCGCTGGGTATCTCGTTCGAGCGCTGGCAATTCCTGGTCGAGGGTAAGCTCTGGGCTTCTCAGCGTGAGACGATTATCAGCGCCGCCCAGCACGAGCTCGAATATGACCGATTCACCGTGGGTGCACGAGGCTGTCGGAGCTTCTTGGGACCTGTTTTCGAGCTCGGCCCCTGCCTCGTGACATCGGTGCACCACCTCTCGGTGCAGGGGAGTGGGAATAATCTCAAGTCCAGCACCGACACGGTGACCTGGGCCGCTGTAGGTCTTGGAGCGCAAGCCCGTCTGTTGGTGGCGCCTTGGCTCGGCTTCGTGGCTGGAATCGATGGCGAGCTGCAGCTCTCGCGTCCTGAAGTCAGTATTACGGAGCCCGACCAAGGAACTGGGGGCTTCCCGGTGCCTGTCCCGAAGGTGGTCGAACGCTTCGGTCCATTTGCGGCTACAATAACGGTTGGGTCCCAGTGGATTTTCTGACGGAGAACCCGCGCCCCCGCTACTGCATCACGAGCTGAGGTATGGCAGGTCGCATCATCGAAACGGCTGGCTTGCCCGGGAGCGACCCCCCGGCGCCTAGTCGCGCCTCCGCTCCGCTAGAAGTTCCACCATTCAAGGTGGTGTATCAGGAATATTTCGACTTCGTGTGGATGTCCGCTCGGCGCCTCGGAATTCAGCCGAGCGGAATGGACGATCTCATCCAAGAAGTTTTCCTCGTCGTCCACTCCAAGCTCCACACCGTCGAAAAACGGGAATCGCTGCGGAGCTGGATTTATAGCGTGGTTCGGCGGACGGCGAGTAATCACCGCCGAGCGCGCCGCGTGCATGCTGACGCGAGCTCAGGCCCGCCCGGGGATGGCGAGGCGCTGTCACGGGAACCAACCCCGCTAGAAAATACGGAACGGAACGCTGGGTTCCAGCTCCTGATGACACTGCTCGATCAGCTAGAGGAGCCAAAGCGTGAAATCTTTGCGCTGGTCGATGTCGAAGATCTTTCAGTCCCCGAAGCCGCGGAACTCCTCGGCATTCCTCTCAATACGGCTTATTCGAGGCTTCGAGTGGCCAGGCAAAATTTCGAAGCAGCATTGGCGCGCCATGAGGCGCGAACCAAGGGAACGTGATGCTCATGGCCGCTCTTAGTTCAAATGCTCGAGCAGTGATCGAGGAGGCGCGTGACGAAATGCGCCCTCCGGCGGGCGAACGCGAGCGGCTCGCGGCTTTGCTCGATGCACAGTTGCTGGGCGCCACCGCATTGGCCCCCGTCGCCCCTGCACCGCGTCTGCCGGCCGCGCGTTACACGAGCGGTTGGCGTTTGGTGACCTCGCTTTCCGTCGGCGTTGCGCTCGTCGGCGGAGCCGCGGTCTGGGTGCTGCGACCGAACACGCAATCTTCGGTTCCGGCCCCTGTGGTCAGTGCCCCCGTGGCGGTAGCCTCGTCCGCGCCGGCAATCGCGGCGCCTGAGCCAGCCGTTGACAGCCGAGCACTCGCCATCCCCGAGCCAGCGCGCCCGGCAAAACCAGCAGCCGATGCGCAAGGGCCAACTCAACGCTCGCAGGATCGCCTGGCCCAAGAGGTTGCGCTGCTCTCACGCGCGACCAGCGATCTGCGCGCAGGCCGTGCCGGAGCTGCGTTGAAGTCGCTCGATGAACATCAGCGCAAGTTTCCCAACGGGATGCTCAGCGTCGAGCGCCGAGCCGTCAGAGCGCAGGCACTCTGCGCGTTGAAGCGCGTGAACGAGGGTCGGGCGGAGATCTCGCTGCTGGCACCGCAATCACCCGCTGCCGGGCGCGCGAAACAGCTTTGCGATGCGGCCGCGGGCTCTGAGTCGCAGCACTGAGAGATGCATTCAGCGCGCGGAGCGTGACGCGGCCCGTGCGTTAGTCGTGCTCCGAGGGCTTCGCGGAGCTGGGAGCAGCTGCTCGAGACGACACGGAATCGCAGACTTCGGTTATGCGCGCTGCTTGCACGCTTCCGCCGCCCAGCTGTGCCAGTAACGCGCGCCCTTCGCTGAAGCGATGGAGCATGCAAAGCGCTCGAGCCTTTGCAGCGTTGCGTTCGTAGCTGAGCACACCGTTGGAAAACCTGCGCTGATGCTCATCGAGCTGGAGTAAGGCTTCCGCTGCTTGGCCCGAGCTCAGTTGGCTGGTGGCGCTCGTCAGCAGAAGCACCTCTTGAGCAAGAGTGTCCTCGGCGGCCGATGCAGGAGCGACCCTTCCTCGAGTGTGCCGCGAGGTGAGCGTTCCCACCTTCCGCTGAGGCGGTATTGTGATTTCGCTCGGCGGTGCAACTTCGCTCGCCGCAGTCGCAGTCGCAGTCGCAGTTGCGGTCCCAAACATTGCTGCCTCGACCCGCTTCGGTCGTACCTGCGCGGCAGGCTCAACCGCGGTCACGGGTCGGCGCGCGAGAAACAACATCGAGCCGACTACACACAATCCGAAAGCCGTCGCAGCTCGGCGCTGCCCAGCGCCGCCCAGCCTACTGCGACTCGGCGCATCGAACGGCAGCACTGCTGAGCCCAGTCGCGCGCGCAAGGCAGTCGTTACTCGCTCGCGATCCGCCGCGGTGGGCCGATGCGCATCCCGAGACGCCTGAATCAGCGCACGAGCGTTGGGACTGAGAGCAACCGCGATCATTCAACTTCCTTTCGAGTGCCGGAGGGCGCAGGGGTGTGCGCCGTTTGGCGCATCCCCGACCTCCTTCACTCGTAGGAGCAATGGCAGGAGGAGTGTCACTCCGTCGAAAAATCCGCTCGCGACCGTATGATCGCGGGCCAGCGCAAATCGAACCGACGGAAAATCGGACTACGCGACACTGTAACAAGTGTGCCCTGCCGAAACGTCGCTTCGGGGGAGGGAAGTGGAAGGCCCCGCGGGGTCCGTATGCTGAGTCTCGACCTGCCGAACGGTGATTGGTGCCTCGCAATGACCCACATTCGGTAAGTCCGCCGAGGTGGCGGTTGGCGCCCCTCGGCTATGTCGATGCACCCGCGCCGTACGTCGTCTTCCGTCGGAAATCCGGTGTCGCTGCTACTGCCCTGATCTGGTTTCCGCGCGTCGGCAACTACGAGACGAGAGCAAAACGTGCTCTCGTCAATGGACTCGCGAGCGCGGCATCTCGCTCTGCTGGTGACGCTCGTGTTCTTCGTTCGGCTGGCGTGCGCTTCAGAGAGCGGGGACAACACCGGGAACGGCAGCAGCACTTTTATCGCGTTCATTGAGCGCCGTTCGGTTCCGCTGCTGCTTCGCCCGCCGGAACTGCGGGCTCAGTCCGTCGCTCGGGGCGGGGGAATGTGCTCGGCGCGCAATGCGTGCGGGCGCGGGGAAACACCGCAGCGGGGGCTCGTACGTGACCAGACGCTTGCTAAGAAGCACGAAGGGCACAGTGGCTACGCTATCGATAGTGGCAGTAGGCACTCGGGCCGCTCTCCGGTTCCATCACCGATCAGGCGATCGCCAACTATCGCGCGTCGATCGTGCTTTGATGATCCGTACCGGTGACGTCAACGCCCCATCGACGTTGCGGCTGGACCGACGCAGTTAGGCAAGTTGCTTGACGCATCACGACTCGCGCGCCCAACGAGGGGTTGTCGGTTGTGGCAACCATCGTTCCGATCGCCAACGGCAACGACTCCGAGGCGCAGGCACTACAGTGATGCCTTGCCCGCGTTGGGGAATACGCGAGCGGTAGCCGGCAAGCACATCGTTTTGTTCGACAATTACGGCGCGTTTTTCAAGGATCCGAGTCATCAGACCACATTGATGTCTGATTCCTTACATTCGAACGATACGCGCGATGCCGTGCTAGCGCGTGCGTTTCATCAGGCGAGCAGCGCGGTATTGCCGCCCTTAGCCGCTCATGAATTCGGTTAGCAGCTCCAACGCACATCTCTGCTGGTGCCAGAAAGCGTGGCCCCCGAGGCCACCGCCGTGCGAACTCGCGACGGAAGTGAGCAGTGCCAGACATTGCCCCGTGTAATGACTGAGAACCGGCAAGTAGAGCGTCGGAAGATGAGCCGACTGCGGCTAGCATCGGCTGGAACCCTGGCGTTCGCCATGTGCGCCGTTGGTTGCACGTCCGGCGATATTGGCGGCGACGGAGCGGCAGCGCAAGGCGGCGCGGCCGGAAGTCCTGCCAGCAACCAAGCTGGAGACTCAAACGGCACGAGCTCCGTGTCCACCGTCGTAAACCTCACGGGTTCTCCCCAGTACCTGCGCTTCGTACGCCTCACCAACGGCCAGTGGGCGCGCAGCGTTCAAGACATTCTGCACCTGGCAATGCCGTCCGGACTCGAGCGTGACTTCCAGTCGGCCGTCGCGGGCACCACTGATTTCTCGAACAACGAACTCGTTCTCGCCGTAGATCAGCGCAGAGTTGCGGATTTTCAGAGCGCGGCGGAGGCGCTCGCAAAGCAAGTCACTGCGTCGAGCGCTGCGCTCGCTCAAGTCTACTCCGGAACCGACGCCTCCGGCTTCATCGCGACACTCGGCCGCCGCGCGTTTCGCCGACCGCTCACGACCGAAGAGAGCGCCTCGTACTTGACCTTGTTCAACTCCGGCGCGACCTTGAGCGGAACGGCCACTGCGTTCGCCAAAGGCGCGGGGCTGGTCATTCGCGCGATCTTGCAGTCGCCCTACTTCGTGTACCGAACGGAGTTGAGTGATGCCGGCGCGCCACTCTCGTCCTACGAGATCGCAGCAAAGTTGTCGCTCTGGCTCCGGGGAACGACACCCAGTGACGCGCTGCTCGATGCGGCTGCTGCCGCGGGCAAGCTCGACAACGCCGAACAGGTCGCTGCAACCGCCGCAACGATGCTGGAAGAGCCGACCGCGGCCAAGGTCATCGATGAGTTCCACGCCGAGTTGCTGCACTTCGATCGCTACTCGACGATCACGAAGCTGAACGTGGACGGGTATGCCGCGAACTTGAACACGGAATACCTGGAGGCTTCGAGTCGCTTCTTCGACAAGATCTTCAGCCAAGGCTTGGGCCTGCGCGAGATCCTGACTTCCACCAAAGGTTTCGTTGGCCCCAGCATGGCGGGATTGTACGGGGTCGCCGCGCCGGCGACCGGTTACGAAGAGCGCGAGCTCGGAGCCCAGCGCGTCGGCTACTTCTCGCAATTGCCGTTTTTGAGCCTGTACGGTCTGAACGCGGAGGCTGATTCGATTCACCGCGGTGTAACCATCAACCTGGACGTCTTGTGTGCGGTGCTCGGCCCGCCGGCGGCGGTTTTGCCGGCCGTTCCGGCGTTGATGCCGGGGCAAACGAATCGTCAACGAATTTCAACCCTGACTGCGGGCTGTGGCGGCGCGTGCCACAACGAGCAGATCAACCCGATCGGCTTCGCCTTCGAGCACTTCGACGGCATCGGTCGCTATCAGGAAGCAGAAAACGGCAATTTGCCGATCGACAGCAGCGGCTCGTTCGAGTTCGTGGAGGGCAAGCAGACCTTCGATAACGCGGGCGATTTGATGCGCAAGCTTGCGGACAGCAACCAGGCGCACACCTGCTACTCGAAGAAGCTCGCTAGTTTCGCCATGCAGCGCGACATCGTTGCGCAAGACAAGCCACTCCTCGACAAGATGGCGAAAGCCAGCAGTGAAAACGGCTCCGTCAAACGCGTCATCCTGGAACTCGTGAAGAGCGACGCGTTCCGAATCCGTTCCGCAGGTAACCCATGAAACACGGTGTTGATGTGCGACGACCAGCTTTGAATCGGCGTGCCTTCTTGTATGGCGCAGGAACGCTAGCGATCGGCCTGCCGTTTCTGGAGGGCTTGCCGGAGCGTTCGGCTTGGGCCGCCGACAAAGCGCCCGTCTTCAGTCTGTTCATCGTGGCCGCTTGCGGCGTGGTCGGGAAGAAGTTCTTCCCCGACGCGACCGGCGCCCTGTCATCTACTTCGCTCGCCGGCATGGATAAGGCCACCAGCGTACTCGCTCCCCACGCGGCCAACCTACTGTTCATCAAGAACATCAACTTCCCCATGGGTGGGCCGACCAGTTGCGGCCACGCGCAAGGTCTTTGCCAATCGCTGACGGCGGCTCCGTCCATGGGCAACGCGAACAGCGCCTACTCCACCGGTATCTCCGCAGACATGGTGATCGCGAAGGCAGTGAATCCAAACGCCGGCGATCCACTGACTCTCTACGCCGGGAACAAGCGAGGCTACATTGCCGAGCGGATTTCCTTTCGCGGCAGCGGCGCTGGCCAAGTGCGCGCGGCGGACGACAACCCGTACACTCTGTACTCGAAGCTGGTCGGGCTGACCCAGTCTGGGGGCGGCGGCACTGCGGATCCGGCCGCTGCAGAGCTGATCGCTACCCGAAAGAGCGTCAACGACTTGGTGCGCGGACAAATCAACGCGCTGCTCAAGAATCCGAAGTTGAGCAGCGCAGACCGTGAGCGGTTGCAACAGCACTTCGATGGCATCCGCGATGCCGAAGTGACGATGAGCAACATGGGAACGGCCTGCACTCAGGCTGGTCTGTCCACCACTCAGTTGGATGCGTTGAAGAGCGGACTCGCCTTCAAGATGGACGGCATGATCGAGGACGTGGCCAAGCTTCACCTGGAACTGGTCGCTCTGGCGTTCGCTTGCAATTTCAACCGGGTGGCCACCTTGCAGCACGGCGAGGGCACGGACGGCACCAAGTACAACGTTCCGGCCAATGCCAGCTTGGGCTGGCCCTTTCATCATTTGAGTCACCGCGTGCAGTCGGATTCCGCGACAGGGTCGAACCCCACGGCCGAGCAGGCGCACGCGGAGATCGACGCGCTGCGCATGAAAACGCTTCTACACGGGCTCGATGCCTTCAAGGCGCGAGGGCTGTTCGACAAGTCTTTCATCATGTGGACCAACCACGTAGCCGACGGGCCGAGCCACAGCTTCAGGAACGTGCCTCACATCATCGCCGGGGACGCCGGTGGCTACCTCAAGCAGGGCGCGTATATCGACGCGGGCAACGTCACCAACAACAAGCTGTTCAATACCCTGATTCCGGCCGCGATTCGCGATGTGAACAGCGAGATACCGAATTTCGGTAGCGGCACCGGTACTGGACAGATCGCTGGCATGCTCGCCTGAGGCACGCCCCGGTCGTTCCTGAGCGCCGCGAAAGGTCTACGACGACGATGACTAAGACGCACTTCGACGTCTTCCCGGAGGCGACCGGGCTTCATCGGCGGTCGGGCGCGTCCGCCGACCGCGACCACGCGAGCTCTGGCGCCAAACACTCCTCGAACACGGGCGCCGGCAAGCGTGACACTGGTGCCGAGGCCGCGCGCGCAGGCCGAGACTCGATCCGCAACCAAGTAGGCCGGCAAACTCCGGAATCGCCTCGGCGCTCGAAAAACAGCTAACGAGGGCGTGAGTTCACCGTGTGACTCTGCAGAGAGGGAGCGTCCGGAGCAAAGCGCCAGCAGGCAGCGACGATGCCGGCATGAGTACCTCGAAAGATAATCACGGCAGGTTCGGCTGGAGCTCGAGCGCAACGACTCTTGCTCGAGCTGTGAGCCGCAGCCAGATCGAGATGGGAAGACCCTTTCACCATCGCTGGACCTTGGAAGGTCGTTGCCGCGCGCGCTGTAGGTCCGTTCGCGCCACGGTAGAACGCCGGCCCGCCTGGAAACCAGTAGCGCTCAACGTTTCCTATTTTTGACAAGCTGAGTCAGCGGCCGACAAACCCAAAGCCGATGTACGCGCAGCTTCACTCGTTCTTCGTCATCAGCCTTTATCGGTCGCCACGCTCGCGGCCCCTAGCTTGTACTCAAGGAGATTCGTGATGTCGGGAAGTCTGCTGCGTTCGTACTCGAAACTGGTGCCTTGCTTCTGCGCAGTCGCCGCCGTCTTGCTTGGCATCGGATGCTCGGAAAGCGACGGCCCGGTCGACTCAGCTGCCGGTAGCTCCGGCGCAGGCCGGCCAGGAAGCGGTGGAGCCGCGGGGGCCAGTGGCAGCAAAGCAAGCGCAGCAGGCACGAGTTCTGCTGGCGCCAGTGTCGTCGGAGGCGCCCCGAGCGGAGGTGCATCTGGTGGCGGCACCGGACTCGCCGGAAGTGCAGGCAGTGCTGGAATGACCGCGAGCGGCGGCGCTTCGGGCACGGGCGGCGTGCACCCCGCCGGCGGCTCGGCCAACGGCGGAGCGAGCGGCATGGGCGGAGCACACTCGGGAGGAGCAGCAGGGTCCGGCGGTTCGAGCGGCGGTTCGACCGTGCTCGGCGCGACGCCTCCAATGGGGTGGAACTCGTGGAACGCCTACAACTGCAATGGCCTCAACGAAACCGTCGTCAAGAGCATGGCAGACGCCTTCGTGACCACCGGCATGAAGGCGGTCGGCTACCAGTATGTCAATCTGGACGATTGCTGGATGGACGGGCGTGATTCGAGCGGCAAGCTCAAGTGGAACGCGACCAAGTTCCCTTCCGGCATCCCCGCGCTCGCCGAGTACATCCACGCCAAGGGCCTGAAGATCGGTATCTACGAGACTCCCAACACCAAGACGTGCGCGGGGCTATACGGCGGCTACGCCCCCGGCGTCGGCAGCGTTGGTCATGAAACGACCGACGCCCAAACCTTTGCTTCGTGGGGGATTGATTATCTCAAATACGATAAGTGCCAAGGCGCGCTGAGCGGCTTCGCCGTCATGCGCGACGCCTTGAAGGCGACCGGGCGTCCAATCTTCTACAGCATCAATCCGGCTGATCAGGGGCCATATTGCACGCCTACGAATTGTTCGCTCAACCTGCCGACCACTGCCAACATGTGGCGCATCGGCTTCGACATCTCGGCCAGTTGGAAGGAAGTCATTCGTCTGATCGACGAGAACAAAGAGCAGTACGCGGGAGCTGGGCCCGGTCATTGGAACGACCCCGACATGCTCGAGGTCGGCAATGGGCTGAACGACACCGAGGGTCGCGCGCACTTCAGTATGTGGGCGATCATGGCGGCGCCGCTCATCACCGGCAACGACTTGACGAAGATGAGCGCGACGACCAAAGCCACGCTGACCAACGCCGAGGTCATCGCGGTCGATCAAGATCCGCTGGGCAAGCAAGGCCGTGTGGTCGCTAAACCAGGGACGGACTTGGAGGTTTGGTCGAAAGAGCTGTCCGGTAGCAACACCCGTGCGGTGGCGCTATTCAATCGCAGCTCGGCGAGCGCATCGATCACCGTTCAGTGGAGCCAGATCGGTCTGCCCGCTGGCGCCGCCACCGTCCGCGATCTCTGGGCGGCCAAGGATCTCGGTCCGTCCACCGGCTCGTACACCGCGACCAGTGTGCCAAGCCACAGCGTGGTCATGCTCAAGATCGTCAGCGCGCCTTGAACGACCCTGCCAGGTCGTGCAAGCGAAACACCAGCGTCAGTAATTGCTTCAGAAGGTCATCATGCGAAATGCAAATCTCGGGTTCCTGAGCGGATTGGCGCTTGCCGCCATGGCAGTCGGTGCAGCGTGCAGTAACGGTTCAGGAGGATCCAATCCGCCCGGGGGAGCCGGGCAATCGAGCGCCGCCGGAGCAGCCACCACGGCTGGCGCTGCGAACGGCGCGGGTGGCAACACCGGCAGCGGCGGCAGCTGTGCGAGCGTCTCAGCCTGCGGCGGCAGCGTCGTCGGATCGTGGACGGTAGCCTCGTCCTGCCTGAAGTTGTCCGGGCCCATGGACGTGTCCATCTTGAGCCTGGCCTGCCCGACGGTACCAGTGACGGGTTCAGTGAGCACGACCGGAAGCTTCACCGCAAATGCGGATGGAACCTATACCGACAACACCAGAACCACTGGTTCGGCCACGTTCCCGCTGGCCGCGTCGTGTCTCTCGGTTTCATCGGTGCCGGTCGCGTGCGCAAAGACGTCGGATCTGTTCAAGGTGCTTGGCTGGACTACATCGACCTGTACCGATACGAACGGGCAGTGTAACTGCTCACTCACCGTCGATCGCCCGGGCGGGATTGGCTTCGTTTCCGACCTAACCCTCCCGCAAGGAAACTACACGACGGCCAACAACACTCTGAAAGTGGACGACCTGAGCTATTCGTATTGCTCGACCGGCGACACGCTGACGCTCACTCCGCTGTTCTCCAGCGTCGCGGGCACGGTGGTGTTGACGAAAGGCTCGGTCTCCGGCGCAGGTGGCGCGGCGGGCGGCGGTTCCGGCGGAAGCGCCGGGAGCGGCGGTGCATCGGTCAGCGCAGGGACTGGCGGGACTGGCGCAGCTGCCGGACAGGGCGGCAAGGCTGGCTCGAGCAGCGCCGGTAGTGGCGCTGGCGGTTCGGCGGGCGGCACTGCCACCGGCAGTTTGCCCTGCGATATTTATGCGGCCGCGAACACGGCTTGCGTTGCGGCTCACAGCACGATCCGCGCGCTGCTCAAGTCTTACAGCGGCAACCTCTATCAGGTGAAGCGCGCGTCCGACGGCACCACCAAAGACATTCCGGTGCTGGCTCCAGGTGGCTTCGCGGACTCCCAGGTGCAGGACACGTTTTGCGCTGGAACCACCTGCACGATCACTCGCCTGTACGATCAGTCCGGGCACAACAACTTCCTCCAGGCCGAGACGCCGGACGTCACTTTGGGCGAAGGCGCCAACGCGCACCCGGGCCACACCGGCATGACGGCCGCGAGTGCGACTGCCGAATCGTTGATGGTCGGCGGCCACAAGGTGTACTCGCTGTACACGAAGCCCTCGCAAGCCTACTGGAACGACGGCTCGAAGACCGGTATGCCGACCGGGAGCGCCCCGCAGGGGATCTATATCGTGACCAGCGGCAAGCACTTCAACGGTGGCTGCTGCTACGATTACGGTAACGGGGAAGTGAGCCGACTCTACGTCGCAGGTCCGTCTATGGATGCGCTCTACTTCGGCAGCTCGACGCAGTGGGGGACGGGCAACGGCGCCGGACCGTGGGTGATGGCCGACATGGAAGACGGCATGCTCTCCCAGGGCAGCGGCGGCAAGAACAACAACCTGCTGAGCCAGACCTCGACCTACGTCACCGCCATGGAGAAGAACAACGGCACTTCGGATTTCGCCCTGAAGGCGGCGGACGCGACTGCCCCGACGCTGAATACCTACTACAGCGGTACGCTTCCGGGCGGGAAAAAGCCGATGAAGAAGCAGGGCGCCATCGTTCTCGGCAGTGGCGGCGACTGCTGCTATAGCAATAGCAACGCGAGTCAGGGTACCTTCTACGAAGGAGCAATCGTGGCCGGTTATCCCTCGGACGCAACGGACAACGCGATCCACGCAAACATCGTGAGCGCCGGCTACGGTAAGTAGCAGGGCGGCTCAGCGCAGGGCGCGCGGCTCCCGCGCCCGCGCTGGGCGTACAGTGGCACGAGTGGGCTGGTGACAAACGCAAACGACCCAGAGGTGACACGAGCTGACGCCGTTCCGGAACGCGTCATGCTCGAAGAGCGTGTCTACTCGGTCAAGCGGCGCTTCTTGGCCATGTACAAGAAGGCCAACGCGGGCCACATCGGTAGCTCGCTTTCATGCGCAGAGATCCTCGTATTTCTGAAGTTTGCCTGGATGAAACAGGACGACTCGATCGTCCTGTCCAAGGGGCATGCGGCCGCCGCGCTCTACTCGTTGTTCGCGGAGGTCGGCCTGCTCAGCGAAACCCAGATTGCCACCTTCTACGAAGACGGCACGCTGCTCCCTGCACTACCGCCCTTCAACGGCATCAAAGAGATCCCGTTTGCGACCGGAAGCCTGGGGCACGGGTTGGCCGTCAGCGCTGGGATGGCGCTCGGGGCGAGGCTGAACCGTCAGGACAAACGCTTCTTCTGCGTCACCTCGGACGGTGAGCTGGACGAGGGGAGTGTTTGGGAGGCAGCTCTTTTCATTGCTCATCACCGGCTCAGCAATCTGGTCTGGATCGTCGATCGCAATCGAATCCAAGGCATTGGCCGGACCGAAGACGTGCTCGGTCTCGAGCCGCTCGACGCCAAGCTTCGCGCGTTCGGCTATCACGTAATCATCGTCGAGGGTCACGACTTTGCTGCGCTGCTCGCCGCTCGAGACGAAAGCGTGCGCATCCAGGAGAGCGCGGCCGCGCCGGTCGTCATCATTGCCAACACCGTCAAGGGCAATGGCATCAGCTACATGCAGGACACGGTACACTCTCACTACCTGCCCATGACTGATTCACAATACGACGAGGCATTGGCTGAAATCGCGCGCGCGCACGCGGCAGCGATGAGTGGCGCCAGAAATGCGCGCTGAATTTGCGCAGGCGATGATCGCGCTGTTCGCGCAGCGCAACGATCTGGTATTCGTTACGGCTGACCTCGGATACGCGGCGCTCGAGGGCGTGGCCGAGAGTTTTGGGGAGCGTTTCATCAACACTGGCGTTGCGGAACAGAACGCCGTTTCGCTGGCCGCAGGTTTGGCGCGCGCGGGACATTTGCCCTGGGTGTACAGCGCCGCGGTTTTTGCCGCTCTCCGCCCCTACGAACAAATCCGCAATGACGTTTGCTTGCACGAGCTTCCCGTCAAAATCGTGGGAAACGGCGGCGGTTACGCATACGGCATCATGGGGGCGACTCATCATGCCCTCGAGGACGTTGGTGCGATGCGCGCGCTGCCCAACATGCGGCTCTACCTCCCGCTCACATCGACCGATGTCGCACAGGTGGTGGCCATGATGGCACGAGACACTTGCCCCAACTACTTGCGGCTCGGCATGTCCGCGAAGATACCGGGTGAGCTGCCGGATTTTGCGCCGTGGCGTCGACTCAAGCGAGGGAAAAGCTGCGTCGTCATCGGCATGGGTCCCGTTCTACAAAACCTGTATCAGCCTCCAGTTTCGGAACTGCTCGACGAACTCGAGATTTGGAACGTGGGCACCCTGCCGCTGGAGCGTATGCCCGATGAGCTTGCCGAGAGCATTGCGGACAAGCGCCGGGTCATCACCATCGAGGAGCACTATCGCGCCTGCGGACTCGCCGAGGCGCTCAGCTACCTAGTCTTGAAGTCGGGAATCGTCCTCGACTCGTTTCACAGCTTGAGCGCAGCCGGCTATCCATCCGGACGCTACGGCAGTCAACGCTTTCATGAGCAGGAGAGCGAGCTTGCGGGGGCCAATTTGCACTCGCGCCTGCAGCAGCTCCTCCGCTACTGAACCAGATGTCGTTGGCCTCGAATCATCGACCTGAAGGCCACGGAAGCGCCTTTGAATCCGCAGCAACGGTCGAGCGCCAGCGCGTGCTCGTTACCGGCACGACCTCGGGTATCGGTCGAGCGCTGCTCGAGTACTACGAGCAAAGCGGCGCGCTCGTCATTGCCGTGAATCGTCGGCACGATCCGGAGCTCGAGCAGCTTTACCCGGCGGTGCGCTTCGAATGCGTGGACGTACGATCGACGGAGGAAGTGGCTCGGCTCGTTCGCGGCCTAACGGAGTCCGCGCAGTTGCCCAACGTGTTCATCTTGAATGCGGGGATCAATCAGGTCGACAACGACGAGTCATTCGACCTCGGCAATTTTCGAGCGGTGATCGAGACCAATCTGTTCGGCGTGCTCAATTTCGTTCAGCCACTCACGGAGCTGCCAGTGGGCAGGGGCGCCCGGCACGTGGTTGCCATCAGCTCGATGGCCAACTATGTCGGCAATCCTTATGGCCTCGGTTACACCACGAGCAAGCGTGCGCTCACGACCTGTTTCGAGGTTTGGGCCCGGATGTACTCGGGGACCGACCTAGTCTTTCAAAGAGTCATGCTCGGTCCCGTGAGCACGGCGATCTTCACCATGGAAGACAGGCTTCCCGGGTGGATGGTGTGGACCAAGAGGTTTTTTTCTGGTTCGGTCGACGAGACCGCGCGCGCCATTGCGCAGTTCGCCCGGACACGCCGCGAAAGGTTGTTCTACCCCTGGCGAGCGGTCCCGCTGTACTTCGCGTTGTGCGTTTGCCAAGCGCTCTTCGCCGGCTTCTTTCGCGGGCGGAAGACGCTAGCGGGCAACCCGCGCCGATCTGAACGGCCAGCATGGCCAGACGCATGAGGTGCCTCCGATGAGAATTTCGCTCAGCGCGCTTCGCCGCGCGACCGTCACCTACAGTCGAGCCGAAGCGCTGGCCGTCGCGCTCATCGCAGCCGTGGTCGCGGGCTGGACGGCGGTCGCCGCCGGTGGCTTCTCGGTGCGCGCGCTGATCGCCTGTGAGGTGATGTTCTTCACCTATTACTTGACGGGCTCGCTGTTCGGGGGCCTGCGCCACTTGCTGACGGGCATTCTGTTCGACCTTCCGCTGCGCTTGCTGGTCGGATACGGCCTGGTCAACACGGCTTTGTTCGCGCTGGCTTGGCTCTCACCGCTGGGCATCTTGGCCAACTTTGGCCTGCTGTTCGCGCTGGTATTGGGACTGTTTTTCGCCGCCGGACGGCGCGAGCTGGTTCGCAGCGAATCAGCGGGTCTGTGGCTGGTCGCGCTCTGTCTGGTGGCCGCGACGCTCTGGTGTGGAGACTCGATTCATCCGCGCTCCGAACAAGATGGCGCGGTCGTCTTCAAGCCGTGGGTAGATGGCTTTTATCACGCCGTCCACATCCGAATCTTCGGCGCGAGTCACGGTGCCACGTCGATCGAGGACTTTCGTTTGGCGGGGATCTCTGCGCGGCCCTACCACTATGGGATGTACCTGCTGCCAGCGTTCATCAAGCAGGCCTCCGGCATCCATTCGTACGCCGCATTTGCTGGTGTGCTAGCGCCCGTCGGAGTTCTCTTCACGGGTCTCGGCGCGTATGCCTTTTTTGGATCGCTGTGGGGCGCCTGGTCGGGTTTGGCTGCGGCCATGGCGCTACTTTTGCTGCCAGACGGTGCACAGCAGGGCATGCAGAACCCCTTCATGTCGTACCACTGGCTGACGCAGATCTCGCCCAGCGCAACATACGGCTTGGCGCTGTTGGCAGTGGCTTGGCTCTTCGTCATCAAAGGCTGCACGGCAGGCAACCGCTCGCAATTGTTTACGGGCTGGTCGTTCGTGGCCATCGTCATGGTCTACAAGCTGCACTACGTGTTTGGCAACGCGCTGTTGCTGCTGCTCGTGCCCCCGATTTTCTTTCGCGCGCCCCTCACTCGTCAAAAGCGCGTGCTGTGGATCGTGGCTGCGTTCGGTATCTACGTGGCAGGGGTGGTCGTGGGCCGGCGCGTGCCGGGTGTGCCGCTGATCCGCTTCGACGGCTCGTGCGTCGGCGAGATCTTGCGTTTGATTCTGTCGTTTGCCCGGCCTGGTGCGCTGCGTGATTTCGTTCTTTCGCACATGGGCAGCGAATATTCGGCCATTTCCAACTTGTCGTTCGGGATCCCCTACGTCGCGCTGGCGATGCTGGGCTTGTTCCTCCCTTTACTCGTCGTTCTCATCGTCCGCCTTTGGCGGCGCGGCGAACGCCTGTATGTGGTCTTCCCACTGCTGTTACTGATCAATTTTCTGGCGATGTTCTTTGGGCTAGCCTTGGACTTCAGCAGCAGCACTCCGGACGAGCTTTCGCACCGGCCGCTGCTGATCGTGTACTTCTTCGTGGTGGCTTGGTGCGGCGGCGCTCTGGCCTCCACGTTGCTCGAGTCGCGGCGGCTGACCGGCATCGCTCGACCCGCACTGATCGGACTCGCGACCGTGCTGATGGTCGTGCCTGCGTATTTCGGCCGGGGCGTCCAGCAAATGTGGGCGATGCCCCACCATGCTCCGGTTCGGGTGCCCCTCGCGCTGGTTCGAGTCGTGGACTACATTCGTTCCCACGGCGGGAGTGAAGACATCGTGCAGCATTCCCAGTTCGACCGGATCTATGCGCTCGCGGCGTTGTCCGAGCGCAGGAGCTTCGTCTCACACACGATGACCCGCATGCCGTTTCGCAGCGAGATGATCGACGAGCGAACGAATGCGGTCGACCATTTCATGGGCCTGCGCCGGGCGAAAGCCGTTCACGCCACGGCGCGTGCTTTCGGCTTTCGCTGGTTCCTTCTGGAGCGCGGCGACCGCATCGATTGGCCCGCGGAAATAGCTGACCACCCGGTCTTGGAGGCCGAGCCATTCAAGTTGTACGAGTTCTGAGCCGAGAGTCCCCTGCCAATTGCTGCGCGGGCGAGCGCGCGGCCGTCAATGGGCGAAGCGTGAGACTCGAACGAGCACGTCTGCGTCGTTCTGAAACTCGAGCACGGGGGTGAGCGGTCGATTCGACCAGAGCTCATAGCCGGGGAGCGGCGTGTTACTGGACAGCTTGATCTGCTGAATCACGTAGATGTCGTAGAACAAGTGGCGGTCGAGCGCGGTGAATAGGTAGGCATCCTGCCGCGCGCTGGCAAAGTTCATCGCTCCGTAGTTCATGATCGTGAACAGATTGGGACGGTCGGTGACGATCATGATCCGCTTTTCGCCCAGCCGCTCGAAGAAGTTCCAGGTGGTGCGGCTCTCCCGGGTCTGCGTGAGCCGATTGAACCTGCGATGCTGCGCCGCGACGGGTACACTGACGGCGAACACCGCCGCCGCGAGCATGATCGGGATGAATGGCCGAAAGCGCTCGAGGGAAAGCACCAAGACCCAGGCTGCTGCCAACGAGAAAAAGCTATCGATGGGGATGAAGAGGCGCGCCACGGAGGGGTGCTGCGCGCGCCCCCAGGCATAGCTGAAGGAAATGATCGCCTGCAACAGCAGCCAAGCCGTGGTGAATATTGCAAACCGCAGCTGCGGCGCGTGCCACTGTTTGGTCCGGACGCGGTCGAGCAACCAGCGCAATGCCAACAGAGCACCGATCAGTCCCAGCGCGATCAACACCGTAGCGTGATCGGGATAGGCATCGGATGGCGAAAGCAAGGGTCTGAAATATTCGCCAGCGTTGTTCACCACATTTTGCAAGCTGAAGGCCACTGCGCCCGGTTCCTGTTCGGGCACGTTGCCACGCACGACAGCCTGCCAGACGCGCGGCAAGAGGTAGACCGGCGTGAGCGCGTAGACGAACGCGTATGGCCGCAACAGAGGCCAGCTGAGCATCTTGAACAGCAGCAACAGCAGCAAAACGAGCGGGATGAACAGGGCCGTCTCGTAGCGGATCTCCGCGAACAGACAGAGGTTCAGCCACAGTATGGCGAGCTTTGCGGGCGACTGATCGCGATTGAAGTCGAACAGACTCTTGAGCACGAGCAGCGCAAAGAAGTTACTGAAGAAGTCGAATCCGCCGGAACGGACCGAGATCAGGGTGATCGGATGCGCCACGATCAGCAAAGGGGCGACCAACGCGAATGTCTCGCCGGCTAGGGATTTGCACAGTCGATAGGCCACGAGCAAGAACGCCGGCAAAATCAGCAAATTGAAGACGAAGGCGTTCTGGTACGAGTAGCCGCGCACGATGTGCACCAAGCTGACCATGAACGGAAACAGCGTTGGTCGCCGGTCGATGGCAACGTCGACATCCCAGTAGCTGTCGTAGTAGTTCTTGCCCGAGATGGTGAAAGTAGCCGTCTTCGAAGTGAAGAGATTCTTCGAAGTGCCGACTAGGTTCGCTTCGTCGGAGAGCATCCGAAGCGCCGGTTCGACGGCGAAGGCCGCGATCAGCGTAACGACCAAGGCCAGCACGAGGCCCGGCCAGTTCTCCGCTGCCCAGGCGGAGACCGCCGCTCTTCGCAGATCGCGCGCTGCATACAGGTAAGTTCCGGCCCAGCACAGCACCGTGGCCAGCAGCAGGTAGTACGTGGTGTCCACGAACAGCTGCTGGCTCAGCGCGAGGTCGCGCACGCTCACGACCAGCAAAATCGAGAGTGCCGCCGGTACCAGAACCAGCAAAGGCTTTCCCGAGTTCCAAACTCGGCTAGTCAATGGCTGCGTCTCCGTTGCAGGGGTTGCCTTCGACGACGGGCCCGGGCGTGCTTCCGGCGCCTCAAGAGCAAGACTGCCCAAGCGCTCAGGGCGAACGAGGCTGCCGCTCCCGGCGTGCCAACGACCGCGGCCGCGCGGCACGCGCAGCCGTCCGCGCTTTGTTCCGGCGATGAGGCTCCGGAAACGGGGTCGGTCGTGGGCACGAGGGTCACGAGCGACACGCCGAACCTCGGCAACTCGAATTCGAGGTCGACCGAGCCATTCGCAGACACCATGACCGTCTGATCCGGCAGCAGCGGAGATGGTTCCATCGCCTGCCGCAGCGCGCTGACTTGTGCAGACGACGGACTCGAGGGCATGCCTTGGCCAACCCAAACGGTGTAAGCGTCGCCGTGGTGCTCATCGACGCGCAAGTGCGAGATGCGCACGCGCGTGCCGAATTGGGCGGGCACGGCCACGGACAAGTGCACGGGCGTGGCTGGGGCCGTGAGCAGAAGATCGTGATAGTTGAAGAGCAAGACTCGTAGCGTCGTTCCGTCGAGGGTTGCCATGCCGTCGAGCTCCGGCTGATTACGCACACTACTGGTCAGCAGCTCGTCCAACGCCTGCGCCCCGCTGCTCGTCAGGGGCAAGCGGTTCCCGGATAGGCGCCCGAGCAGCTTGAACGCGCCGAGGACTGGCAGGTCGATGTCGTTCGTGGTGAGCGCCCGGTAGCCGGCGAAATAAGGCGTACCCGGAAATGTAAACGCCCAAGTCAGCAGTCCGCCGAGCTTCACGTCCAGCGCGGCCCCGAGTTCGAGGCTACGTTTCATCATCGCCATCTCGTATGCGCCGTATGCGGGCGAGTTGCGGTAGGCGTTTTCGGGCGTGCCACTCACCGGACAAGCGGCGCAGCCGTCGGGATCGGCCTCGGTGACATAGATCGGCGTGTGCTTGAAAGGAGCGAAGCCGGACACCATCTTGAAGCCGGCGCGGTGAAGCCTGAGCTGACTGCCCAGGTTCATCTCGATGTGGTCACCGACCGAGGCCACCCCGCCCTTCGCGTGAAACGTCACGTGATCGAGCCGGGTTCCGATACCGCCGGTGAGTGCATTGCTGCCGGTCGCGCAGTGCTCCAAGAATCTGCGAAAGAAGGTGCTTGCCGGACCCGCGACCGCCGGACCACCGAGCGCCGCGGTCGGCAACACGTCGTGCAGCGCTGCCTCGGTGTAGTCGTAGAGCTTTGCGTACTCCTCGAAGGTGCCGTTCCAATACGGGATGTCGGGCTCGTTCCACAACTCCCAAAGCCAGCTCGTCGCCACGTTCGGATAGCGCCCGTTGGCGTGCTCTGCCCATGTGCGAACGAGGTTTGCCCACTTCACGTAGTCGGTCGGCGGATAGCTCGAGCCACCGTCGAGCGTCATGCTGCTGGAGTTGGGGTAAGGGTCCGGATGAGTCGAGAGCGCTCGAGGCATGAACCCCAGTTCGACGAACGGCAAAGCGCCAGCGTCGGTGATCGAGTCCATGATCTCGTCGGTCAAGGCCCAGCTGTAGACCGGGTTGCCGGCAGAGTCTTCGCTGTAGACGTTGGTCGAGCCCCACTTCAAGCTCGGTGTGCCATCACCGCTGTTGAATAGGAAATGGCTGCGCACGTGCACGGGGGTCGTGTTCGCTGCGGCGAGTGCGCCGAGCAGCGACTTTCCCTCCGGTGACGTCGTGTAGTTGATCTCGTCGAAGCCGAAGAATGGCCACACTGGTTCGAGCGGCGTCCCTTCCGCTGCGCCGTCGACCGTCACGTTCACGGCCGGCGAAGCCTGAGCACGCGCGGGAGAGACGCACGTCAACCCCATTGCCAACACCACGGACGCAATGACCGAAAGACGAAGTCCGAGACGAATCGGGCTCAGCGGTCGACGCGAGCGGTCGCCGCACGCAGTCGGCACGCTCGGCACCGAGGCAATCCAGTTGCCGACAGGTCGCGAGGTTCTCATCCCGTACCAGTGCGCCGTAAACAACGACCGGACATCTTCTGGTGATGCTTCGTCACGCTGGCGATAAGACCATGAATGGCTGCAAACGGCACGCGCTTACCCGCGCCCGAGGTTCGCACAGAAGTGGTAAAGAACCTCCAGGACTCAGCGGCGATCGACTTCGTGCTGCTGCCCGGCTGGCTCGCGACGTTGCTGCGTCCGCTGTTCAAGGTGCAAATCTCGGTGGGATCGATGCAAAGAATTTCTTTGCCGTACATCAGGCTGTCGCGGAACAGCGCGTGGTGCTGGCACACGGTGTTTACTGGCTCCGACGCCGCTGTGCGCAGTCGCGCCGTTGCCACCAGAGCCTGCGCGATTGGTTGCGGGTCGGCAGGCGCAGTCGCTCGCTCCTGTGCGCCCGAGCATGCCCTGCGAGCAAAGCCGAACGTAGTGCGAGCACCAGCAATCGAGCACCAATCATCGACTGCGCCATGGGCTAGGAGCGCGCGGAAAGCCCGGCCACGAGCACGGATGCGACACGAGCTCTGCAAGGCAACCACCAAGCCGGCGCGCGGACGCGACGCTGAGCGCGAGCGACGCCGCTGGTCTGCTCTTTCGGGCGCTCACAGAAGAAACTGTCTGAGTCCAACCGCGGTTGTTAAAAAGACTTTACCCGTAAAAAATATTGCACCCAGATTGTCCGCGAGCCACTTTTCCCGACGGATCGGCCAAAGCGTCGCTATTGCTCCGTGGAATGCAGCAGTCAGCGAAGGGTCGTGCTCGAGATCTCGCTGACAGCACGTCCTGCGTCGCGCGAAGGAGCCTCGAGGGATCGAACCGCGCTCGCTCGCGCGACGTGCGAACGATCCTCGCGCGTATCGGGTTCGTGGCCCTGCTCGCCGGCTGCAGCTCCGGCAATTCATCCGGCTCCAACCAACCCGGTGAAACCGGCGGCGCGGCGGGAGCTGCACCTGCGGCAGGCGGTCATAGCGGTGACACGGGCCAGGGGCTGGCGGGCCGAAGCAGCGCGGGCTCCGCGGGCTCTGTCAGTTTCGCTGGTTCGGCCGGTAGCAGCGGGAGCCCGCAAATCGGTGGTGCGCCGCCTGCTGCGGGTGGCGGCGGCGCGCCCAGCCTTGGCGGAAGTGGCGGCTCGGCCGGCGCAGCGCAGCCAATCGACGGTCGAGCCTACTACGTTTCTCCCTCCGGTAGCGACACCAACCCCGGCACCCTCGAGGCGCCGTTCCTGACGATCGCCAAGGCGCGCGACATCGTGCGCACCGTGAACGGTCAGATGACCGAGGACATTCACGTGGTCCTGCGAGGAGGCACCTATCGCCTCACCAGCCCGATCACGTTCGGTACTCAGGATTCGGGCATGAACGGGCACCGCATCTCGTACCAATCGTATCCTGGCGAGACTGCCATCTTGAGCGGGGCAGTCCCGGTCACGGGTTTTCTGCCGGCCACGGGCGGCGTGTACAAGGCTCCCCTGGCGCGCTCCACCAAACTGCGCAATCTCTACGTGAACGACCGCCGCGCCACGATGACGAGCAAGGTCGTGGCGTCGAAGGGCGGCTACGGCACCTATTCCGTGACCGCTGGGCAGGCGAGTTGGGCATGGGTGAGCGGCAGCAACAGCGACGGCGCGAAGTACAGCGCGACTGACGTCCCGAGCATCGCTACCAACAAGGATGATCTCGAGATCATCAACGGTACGACTTGGAACGAAAACATCGTTTGCGTTCGTGATGTCATCACGACTCCGGAAAACGATCGAGCCTTACTTTTCCAGCAGCCGTACGGCGCAATCGCGCAGCTGCCCGGCTGGAACGCCGGGTTCAGCGTGTCCGGCACGCACACGGTTTACAATGCCTTCGAGTTCTTGAAATCACCCGGGCAGTTCTATTTCGACAAGACCGCGGGCACTCTCTACTACTACCCGCGTTCCGGCGAGGACATGGCTAACGCGGACGTGCAGGCCCCCGTGGCCGAGACGCTGCTGCAGCTGGCAGGCAAATCGACTACCGAGCGCATCAAGAACCTGACCTTTCAAGGGCTCACCTTCGCGAATACCGACTACGGCTTGTACTCGCTGGCGGGCTCGCACGGCAAAGCAACCGTACAAGGGGCGACCGTCTACGTTGCCTATGGCAATGGGGATTGGCACAGCAGCAAGTACCAAATCACCGACACGTTGCCGGGCATGATCAGTGCCACGAACGCCGACTCGCTCGAGTTCGTGGGCAATGTGGTCAAGCACAGCGGGGCCGAGGGCATCTCGCTCGTCAACGACGTGATCAACGCAAAGGTCACGGGCAACTACTTCAACGACATCGCCGGCAGCGGCCTCACCGTCGGTCACCCGCAGCACGTCGAGATCGGAGACGGCGGCACGCACGAGAAGTACGCGCCTGGCATCGAGGGAGTCTGCAAGAACGACTCAATCACCAACAACGTGTTTTACGACATCAGCTCGTTGCCCGGCTTCGGCGGCCACGCTGGCATTACGGCCTTCTTCGTCGACACGCTGTCGATCACGCACAATCACATCCAGGCCACGGCTTACAACGGCATCAACTTGGGCTGGGGCTGGAAGAACTTTCCGGCCTCGACGACCTGTAAGAACAACGTCGTCAGTAACAACCGCTTGATCGATACGTTGAACCGCCTCCACGATAGCGGTGCAATCTATACGATCGGTCAGATGCCGGGCACGAGCATCAATCAGAACTACGTCAAAGGAATTCCCCCTGCCACGACCGGCCCCACCTACGGCCTGCACAACGACGAGGGGAGCGCGTACATCACCGAGAACGACAACGTGCTCGACATCTCTTCCGGCGTGAAATACACGATCAACTGTGAAGACTACGGGGCAAAGCACGACCTCACGATCCTGCGCACCTACGCAACCGTCAACAAGATGGGCGCCAAACCCCCGAACAGCACGATCGATACGCCGATCGCCGTGCCGGACAACGTGTGGCCTCTTTCGCAATACAAGACCTGCGTGAGCTCGGGAATTCAGGACGCCTTTCGAGGCCTTCTGCCAGTGAGTATCGTCACCCGAGCAGACTACGTGTTTCCCGCGAGCGCCTCAGTTGCCGTCGGCACCGCAAGCATCGACCTTCGCAGCAGCGGAGATGGCGCCAACACACTCTGGCTTGCTCCAGCGGGGACCACGCAATTCGCGGCCGGCCCCACGATGAGCAAAGCCGCCGGGGATGCGACGACCATTTCGGTGCCGGCGACGGCAGGCACCTATAAGCTATTCATCGTCGGACCCCAGGGAAGTCAGATTGGACAATCCGCCGCTCTGCTGCGGGTGAAGTAGCCGCCTCGTCGACCCTTGCTTCGGAGGGGGCGGAGCAGCTTCCCCCGGAGGGACATCGCTTGCGCCCGCGGCTGACCTAGTTCGTGAGAAATTTCAACGGGTTAGGTTAATTCGTTCGGGGCGACGTGAGGATCTTGCCGCGGTTTCGATTTGCATTCGTAAAGTCGATTTTTTAACAAGCTCATCCCGGAACCCGCAGCTAACCCCGCCGTGATCGCACACTGACCCCCGCGACCGCCCCATCAGGACCCCGAAGCTCCCGTAACGCAAATTGCACTGTAAACAAGCTGCGGTCCAAGGCAGTCTCTCGCGCTCGCCCTTTAGGGCCTGCGGTACAACCCTGTTTCTCGCCCGAACCATCAAATGAACCAAGCAAAGCGAAAATTTGTGTGCCTGGCAGCGTCCTTGATGCTGCTGGTGTTACCGGGCTGCAACAAAGGAAGCAAAGACGGCGCTTCGACGTCCGCGCCTGGAGCGGCTCCGGCCAGCGAGGGCAAGGTCGTGAAGATCGCCTTCGTGACCAACAACGCGAGCCAGTTTTGGAAGATCTCGGAAGCAGGCCTCCGCAAGTACGAGAAGGAAGCCAAGATTCAGGTCGACATGAAGATGCCGCCGAACGGCACTCCAGAGGACCAGAACCAGATCCTGCAAAACCTCGCCAGCCAGGGCTACGACGCGATCGCCGTCAGCGTGATCGCGCCCAAAGACCAGCTCCGCATTTTGAACGAGGTCGCGGAAAAGACCAACCTCATCACTTTCGACTCCGACGCAGAGAAGTCCAAGCGGCTGCTGTATATCGGCACCAACAACTTCGCTGCCGGGCAGGCGTTGGGTGAGCGAATCGTCAAGCTGCTTCCGGACGGCGGAAAGATTGCAGTGTTCGTCGGCATGCTCTCGACCGACAACGCCGCGCAGCGCCTGGGCGGGATCGAGGCTGCGATCAAGGATCACAAGATCGAAATCGTCGACAAGCGCGAGGACAACACGGACCGCGCCAAGGCTCGCTCCAACGTCGAAGACATCATCAACTCCCACAAGGATTTGAGCTTGGTGGTCGGCCTGTGGAACTACAATGGCCCCGCCATTGCTGCCGCCATCGAAGGGTTGGGCAAGCAAGGCAAGATCAAAGCCGCCGTGTTCGACGAGGACGACGCCACCCTCGACGGGATCAAAAACGGGACCATCGATGCGACCGTGGTGCAAAAGCCGTTCGAGTTCGGCTACCTGTCGGCCAAGTGGATGCACCAGTTGGCGACCAAGAAAGACGAAGCCAAAAAGGCGTTGCCGCCCTCTGGCGTCATCGATACGGGCGTGACGATCATCGACAAGGGCAACGTCGACTCGTTCAAGCTCGAGCTGAGCGCGATGAAAAAATCGGTGCAATAGCCCCCACCTTTCCGAGAAAGCAGAACCGCACGCCATGAGCGCTGCAGCCGAAAGCGATATGCCTCCCTTGCTCGAGATGCGTGGCATCACCAAGCGCTTTCCCGGCGTGGTGGCCCTGCAAGGGGTTTCACTGTCGCTGCGCGCGGGGGAGGTGCTCGCGCTCATGGGCGAAAACGGCGCCGGCAAGAGCACGCTGATGAAAATCCTGGGTGGCGTGCAGCCGCCCGACGAAGGACAAATCAGCATCAGCGGTAAAACCGTAGTGCTCGGCAGCGTCAAGGACTCCAAGGCACAAGGCATCGCGCTCATCCATCAAGAGCTGATGCTCGCGCCGAACCTCGACATCACCTCCAACATCTTCCTCGGCAACGAGGGAGTGAAGGGTGGGCTGCTGGGGCCGATCCCGCTGCCGAAATTGCACAAGCGCGCCGCTGAACTGATCTCGCGGGTCGGCCTGAACATGCCAGTCACGACGCTCGTCTCGAGGCTGACAGCGGGCCAAATGCAAATGGTGGAGATCGCCAAGGCGCTGTCCACTCAAGCCCGCATCATCATCATGGACGAGCCGACGTCATCGCTCGCCAGCGCGGAGTCCGAGCAGCTGTTCGAAATCATCCGTCGGCTGAAGCGGGAGGGCATCGGCATCATCTACATTTCGCACCGCATGCAAGAGGTGATGGATCTCGCCGATCGCATCACGGTTTTGCGGGACGGTCGCTACGTCGGCGACCTGCAACGCGAAGGGGCCACCCACGACAAGGTGGTCGCGATGATGGTGGGCCGGGAGCTCAGCGCGCAGTATTTTCCGGAAAAGCGCGCCGAAATCTCGGGCGAAATCATGCTGCAGGTTTCGGAGCTGGCCGTCCAAGGCGCACCGGCTCGGGCCAGCTTCAGCGCGCGCAAAGGTGAGATTCTGGGCTTTGCCGGCTTGATCGGCGCGGGCCGCACCGAACTGATGGAGGCCATCTTCGGCGTGACTCCTGCGCTGTCAGGAGAAATGCAATTGGACGGCAAGCCTTATCATCCAACTCGCCCGCGCGACGCCATCGATGCTGGGGTGTACCTGGCCCCGGAGGATCGCAAGCGCCACGGCTTGGTGTTGCCGATGTCGGTGGCGGAAAACACCTCGCTGCCCAACGTCGCGAGCTACGCGCCGCTCGGCTGGCTCAATCGCAAGACCGAGCAGCAAGTCGCGGAGCAAGGCGTGAAGCGTCTACGCACCAAGACGCCTTCGATTCAGCAGGCCGTCGTCAACCTGTCCGGCGGGAATCAGCAAAAGGTCGTGCTGGCCAAGTGGCTTGCCATGGCGCCGAAGGTGCTGATTTTGGACGAACCGACCCGCGGCATCGATGTCGGCGCGAAGGCAGAAATTTATCGGCACATGGCAGACCTTGCCGCGCAGGGGATTACGATTCTGATGGTCAGTTCCGATCTGGAGGAAACGATTGGTATGAGCGATCGCGTAGTGGTGATGCACGAACGGCGACTCAAGGGTGTGCTGGAACGCCATGAGCTCACTCAAGTGGCGATTGCCGGTTTGATGACCGGTCGAGAGCATGCCGCGGACGACCGCCAGGCGAGCAAAGCCGAAATGGCGCTGTCATGAGGCGAGAGCTAGGCATGTTGCTGGCGCTGGTGCTGATGTGCATCGCGCTGTGGACGTCGAACTCGGATTTCTTGGGTGCTTCGAACGTGGTCAACACCACGCGGCAGATCTCCATGCTCGGCATTTTTGCCGTGGGCATCGCCTTCGTGATCATCACGGGCGGCATCGATCTTTCGATCGGCTCGGTCGTCGGGCTGACCGGCGTGATCATCGCCCGGCTGTCCTCGACGCAAACCGGTGGGCTCGGCTACCCCCTGTGGATAGGAATTTCCGTCGCGCTGTGTGCGTCGGTGGTGGTCGGCCTCATTCAAGGGCTCTTGATCACTCGCCTCAAGCTGCAACCGTTCATCGTCACGCTCGGCGGCATGCTGCTCTTTCGCGGCGTGTCGCAGACGATCGTCGATGGCGGCGTGATCAGCATGGGTGATTCGCCGCTGCTCGGCTTGGCCAGCGGCGGGCTCTTGCGCGTCGGGCGTGATCCGCTGCTCGGCTGGCCACTGCTGATCTTCGCTGCGGTCGCGGTGTTGGGGGCGTATGTGCTGCACTACACGGTGCTCGGTCGCTACATCTACGCCATCGGCGGCAATCGCGAAGCGGCTCGCTACTCCGGCATCAACGTCAATCGCGTCGAGCTGCTGACTTACGTGATCTCGTCGGGCACCGCCGGTATCGCGGGTGTGTGCTACGCGGCCTACATCGGCCAAATGTCGCAGCAAGTCGGGGTCGCGTACGAGCTATACGCCATCGCTGCGGCGGTGCTCGGTGGCTGCTCGCTGCGCGGGGGCGAAGGCACCATCTTCGGCATCTTGATCGGCGCTTCGATCATGCGAGTCATCGACAACGGCATCAACATGTTCCAGATCCAATATACGGATCCCGAGGGCATCCGCCGGATTTGGCGGCTCAACCCGAATTGGAACTGGATCATCGTCGGTGCTGTGATTCTGGTGGCCGTGATCCTCGATCAAGTGGTGCACATGGTGCAGGCCGCGCGTCGTCTGAAAGAGGCGAGTGCGCGAAAGCCCGTAGCAGGTCCGCCCAGCAGCTCCCCGCCGATCGCCGCAAAGACTCCCGCAGCGTAGCGTCGGGCGCGTCAGAGTCCGCACGGGCACCCTGGGCGGCTCCCGCCATTTCTTGGCGCACGCTGCGGGGCGACTTCTCGCGTCGCGCCTATTGTCGCGTGAGCAAAACAATCGAGCTGAGCGAGAACACGCGGTCGTCGGAGGATTGGCCGACGGATTGGGACTTCCCAAGTTACTGCTTAGCCGGTTCGATTGTTTGACTCGTTGGCGTCTCACGCCAGCGCGGCCACCGCACAATGGCTCGTAGAATTTCCACCTGCCCGCCCGCATTTCCCATGACAGGATTTGCGGCCCAGACGCAATTACAAGCGCGAATGGTCAGCGGGCTCGTGCGTGCCCCTCGTTCCCTTGCCCCCCACCGCCCACTAGTTACCTTTTTGGGAGACGCTTCCAGATGAAGATTCAATCCGCTTTGGCGATGACAATGGCACTCGGGCTGCTTGGCAGCGCCGCGTGCAGTAACGGTTCCAATCCTGGAGCGGGTGGGAGCGGTAACTCCAATACCGGCGGCACGACGGGCGCGGGCGGCAGCTCCACCAATGGCGGTGCGCTCGGCTCGGCCGGTACGAGCACTGGTCAGGGAGGCGGGGCGTGCACCAATGTCACCGCCTGTGGCGGTAGCGTCGTTGGCACGTATACGGCCAGCTCCCCCTGCCTCAAGGTTCAAGGCAAGCTCGATATTTCCAAGGCCAGTCTCGATCCGAGAACCTGCGTCGACCCGCAGATCTCGGGCACGCTCAACGTGACCGGCACATTTTCCGCGATTGCCAGCGGCACGTTCACGGATAGCACGACGACGACCGGCAATTTGACCGTGCAGCTGCCGGCCGGATGCCTCCAGATCTCGGGCACGACCACCAACTGCAAGGGAATCAACGCTCCCCTTGCCGGCGGTATGGGCTTCGAATCGTCCGATTGCCAACCGGCGGCGACGGGCGGCGGGTGCACGTGCGCGGTGGTCGTGAACCACAAGGGCAGCATGGGCTACCTCACGGCCGACGTTCAGGAAAACGGCAACTACAAGACCGAAGGCAACAACCTGACGCTCGCCGTCGCGATCGCCGATACGCCGTATTCCTACTGCGCCTCGGGTGGCAAGATTTCCGTCACCCCGCTGTCTACGGAATACCCCACCTCGGGCACGATCGAACTTCAGAGCGGCAGCGGCACGGGCGGCGCATCGGGCGTTGGCGGAGCCCCGGCGGCGGCGGGTGTCGGCAACGTTGCCGGCTCCCCGAGTGGCATGGGCGGCGCGGGCGGTGCGGGCGCGGCCGGCGGTGGCTCGACCGCGGGCGCTGGCGGTGGTGGCACGGCTGGCAAGCAAGGCCCGTGCGATATCTACGCATCCGGCTCCACCCCCTGTGCCGCTGCGTACAGCACGATTCGGCGCATCAACAGCTCGTACACCGGGTTCCTGTATCAGGTGCGCAACAACAGCTCCGCCAAGAACACGGGTACGGGCGGCATGACCAAAGACATCGGGCAGACCGCCGACGGCTTTGCGGACACCGCGGCCCAAGACGCCTTCTGCGGCACGACGGTCTGCACGTTCTCGCTCCTGTATGACCAATCCGGCAACGGCAACAACCTCCCGGTCGCCAAGAAGGGCAACACCGCCGGTGGTGCCACGGGTGGCGAGGACGACTACGAGTCGAGCGCGACCAAAGGCATGCTCATGGTCGGCGGTCACAAGGTTTACTCGCTCTACATGGCCGCTCACGAAGGCTACCGCTTGGCCGCAGTGGGCAAGAACATGCCCAAGGGCAGCGCGTCGGAAGGTATCTACGAGCTGGCCGACGGCACTCACGTCGGCAGCGGCTGCTGCTGGGACTTCGGCAACGTCACGACCGATCCGACGAAGTACGCCGATATGAACACCTTGTTCTTCGGCAATGCGTTCTGGGGCAACGGCGCCGGCAGCGGCCCGTGGTTCATGGCTGACTTCGAGGCCGGCGTTTGGGCCGGTGGTTCGAAGAAGGGCGATCCGGGCTGGGGCGCGCTGAGCGATGACCATCCGCCAAACACGATGAATCCGTCGTTGAAGGTGAAGTACGCGTTCGGCATTTTGAAGACCTCGTCCGCCAAGTGGGCGCTCCGTATGGCCGATAGCGCGACGACCAACGCGCTCGTGACCGCTTTCGAGGGCGGGATGCCCAAACCCATCAGCAACGTGGGCGGCATCGTGCTCGGCGTCGGTGGTGACAACAGCAACATCTCGTGGGGCACCTTCTACGAAGGCGCCATCGTCGCGGGCTACCCCACCACCGCGATCGACGACGCGGTGTTGAAGAACATCCGGGATGCCGGCTACGGCAAGTAACCGGGAGCTCTGAGCGTCGTCCGTTCGACGACGAAGGAGACTAGGCGCGTCGCCCACCCGGGTGGCGCGCCTTTCTTTTTGAGGGCGCGCAGCGTGTATTCCCGACGGAATTCCTCGTGCCCGTGTACTGCGTCGTATGCGTCCCGTCCATCCGCGAGCGGCCTGGCTGCGTTCGTCCCTCGCTGGTTTGTTTTGCGCCGTATTTTCACTATTCCTCGCGCCCTCAGCTAGGGCGGCATCGTTGCAGCAAGTGAGCAACTGGGGCGTCAGCGGCCTGCCCTCCGACGTGAGCATGTACATCTACGTGCCTGATAAGGTGGTTGCCAAACCGCCGATCTTGACGCTGATTCACTACTGCGGAGGGACCGCGAGCGCCGTCATGGGTCAGGCCTCGGGTATCGTCAAAGCAGCCGACCAGTACGGATTCATCATGGTCGTGCCGAGCAGCGGAAGATGCTGGGACATCGTCTCGGACAAGACGCGCAAGCGCGATGGCGGGGGCGATAGCCATGCCATTCGTCAAATGGTGAAATATGCGGTCGAGAAGTACAACGGCAATGCCGACCGCGTGTACTCCACCGGCGACTCATCCGGCGCCATGATGACCGAACTGCTGCTAGCGCTTTACCCTGACGTGTTCAAAGCCGGCTCGGCCTTTGCAGGAATGCCGGCGGGCTGTCGTGGCGCCAACGAGTCGGGCAACGGCGGCGGCTACAGCAACGACTGCGCAAACGAGAAGGTCACCCACACCGCGCAAGAATGGGGCGACATCGCTCGCAGTCTGTACCCGGGATACACCGGGCGTCGTCCGCGCGTTCAGCTCTTCCATGGTGATCAGGACATGACCATCAAGAAGGCGAACTTCACCGAAGCCATCAAGGAATGGACGAACGTCCTGGGCCTGAGCACGACCCCGACCGCGACCGAAACCGGATTGACGCTCGGGACGCACCAAGCAACACGGCAGACCTGGAAGAACGCCTGCGGCTTCGTCGACCTCGACGCCTTCTTGTCGCTCGGGGGCGATCACGGTCCGTCCGACACACTGTTCGTGGCCAAGTACGTGGTCCCTTTCTTGGCGCTCGATAAGGTCGGTGCGGTCGATCCTGAAGTCGAGCAATGCAGCACGGGCGGCATGGCTGGCGCGGCTGGTGCCGGTGCTGGCGGAAGCGGCAACGGGGGGAGTTCCGGAAGCGCTGGGTCCGTAGCCATGTCCGGCGCTGGCGGTGTGGGGGGGAGTGCGGCGGGTGGCGCAGGCAGCAGCGCGGGGAACGCAGCGGCCGGACTCGGCGGCGCCGGTGCTGCGGGCAGTGCGAATAGCGCGGGCAGCCCCAGCAGCGGCGGAGCACTCGCAGCTGCCGGACGCGCGGGTTCCGGAGTCAGCGGCGCATCGAGTGCTGGAGCCCCCGGAGCTGGCTCCACGGGGACTGGCAGCGACGACAGCAGCGGCTGCTCATGCCGTTTGGGCACGTCAGAGCCGAAGCACGGTGCGGGAGCTGCGTTCGCGGCCCTCGGCGCCGCGGTCGTCTTCGGATGGACGCGCCGCCGCAATCGACGCTAGCGCCGTTTTCGCGTCACCGCTGCGAGTTCATCGGTGACGCGCCCGCACTGAACGCTCGTGCGATGCCGCAGCCCCATGCGGGTTGCGGCGCGATTGATTCAGGGGCAACTCGATTGCCAGCCGAGCGCAGCCCCGGTCGCGGTCGTATCCGAAGCGCCACTGTTCAGCCACAGCGCTTGCGATGCCGCGCTCATGGTGGTTGGCGTGGTGTACACCGAGGTCGATGCGTCGAAGGTGAAGGAGAGCGTTGGGGTCGTCACGGTCACTGAATCGACGTACACGATGGTGGGACTGGTCCAAGCGGAAGACGGCTGTGCATTGAGCTCGATGCCGATGTTCTTGATGCTGGTTTTGACGATGCCCGACGAGCCCTCGGGCTCGGTGCCCACGTTCCAAGTCAGGGTCGACCAGCCACTGAAGCTGCTCAGCTCACGGCGATCCGCCGGAGGCACGCCCAAGAAGTGGTATGTGCCATTGTCTTGCACGTAGTTGAAGAGGGTGCCGCCGGTGCCAGCTTGCACGTACAGGCGCATGCTCACTTTCGCGGCACTCAAATCTGCCGGCGAGGCCAGAGAGATCACGAAGTGCGCTTTGTCTCCGCTGGCGACCAGCGGAACCGAGAGCTTTGCGCAACCTTTCGAGGTCTGAACCGCACCGCCTCCGCTGCCCGCGCTCGCTCCGGCTGTCCCCGCACTGCCTGTACCCGCGCCCCCTGCACCCGCACCGGTAGCGCCGCCGGTGCTCATGGCGCCGCCCTTTCCGCCGCCGCCGCTGCCGTTCCCGGCGCTGCCGCCGCGCTCGACCGCGCCGCCAACGTCCGTCGAACCAGCGGTTTCCGCGCGACCCGCCGAACCAGCGCCGCCGCTGGGCTCACCCGCGATTGCGCCTTCGCCCGCGTCAGCTTCTGCCGTCCCCGAGCTACCGGAAGTGCCGAAACTACCTGCCATGGTCGAGTCGCCGCCGCGCGCGACTCCGCTCCCCAACAATGAGGCGTCGTAAACGTTGCAATGAACCGCCAAAAGCAGCGCGAACGAAGCGACAATCAGTCCGCGAGGTTGCCTACGGCTCGCACTGGTCGAGCCCATCTACTGGCCCCGCGCAACGCACAGCGGAGCGGTGGCGGATTGGGTCTCGCGCTCGATGATGTGCTTGGTCATCCGCAGGCCAATCACAAACACTACGCGCGCGCGTTCGCTCATGCAACGGCGCGCGTGCCGTTCTCGCGCGTGCTCGATTCCGCGGTGTAGTCGCCGGCATCATGCACGGCGACTACCGACGATAACCACGCGCAAGTAGGAGAACTCACCACCACGTCTCGGCTTGCACGCCGTACGTCGCGCCGCTCAACTTGTCGGTCGCGGTGTAGAGCCTGCCCGAGTCGATCGAGGTGGTGCGCGCCGCTTCGTTCCACATCGCCCAGGTGTAGAGGAGACGGATCTCGGGGCGGTTCAAAAAGTCCCTGCCCGCGGTGATTGCCGGCGCGATCGTGAACTTCGCCAGGAATTGCGGGTCGGAGCCGTTGTCCTTGGTCACGCGGTCGAGGCCCATTTCGCCGAGCAGCTTGGCGTGCTCGGTGAACGCCCAACCGACGCGAGTGCCGGCAGAGATCCAATCGGTTTTGCCGCCGACCGTACCCAAGTCGTCGTGTTGGTACACGAAGGCTGCCTGCGCGCCGAGCCAAGCGACGGGTTGAATGGTGAGCACGTCCACCAGCCGCACTCGGGATTCAGTGTCCTCGTGACGAAGCGAGAAGTCCGGGTAGTAAAAGCGAGCCAACGTGCCGAAGCCCGTACCGCCGCCCCGACCATACTGGAACGCGAGCTTGTTGTTGCCACCGAGCAATTGCTGCACGTGCTGCAAGGTCACACCCCAGCCGCCGTGAGTGGCCGGATCGTTGCTGTAGTTCGCGATCAGTTGCACGCCGATCTGAAACTCACCGCTCGCGTAAGGCCGAATGCCACGCAATTGGAGATCATTGCGCACGCCAAAGTTGGACTGCGGCGGCAGGGTGGGCGAAGGCGCAGCCCCGGTAGATGCCGGCTCCCCGTCCACCGCGAAGGCCGCGTAGCTGAGGCGCATGTCTTTGCCGAGGTGAATGTCCTCGATACCTGCGCCGACGCCGGAGGGGTTCCAATAGAAAAAATCGCTGATGTAGACCGACTCGCGCTTGTAGTAGCGGGTGCCCGCCCAAACCGTACCGCCGGCAAGCCAAGGAATGTTTTGGATGTCGACGTACAAATTGGGAAAGGAAACGGTGGCGCCAGTGGAGGTCGTAAATTGCGGCGAAGAGACGGTCGCGTTGGGGGAGTGCCCGATGCTCGTCGTCGGAATGTAGACGGTCGGCATGAAGTGCACGCGAGCGACTGCGCCGTCGTTGGCTGCATACACGACCGTCGTAAAGTGCGTTTCGGACCACACCTCGCACTCGTTGCCCAGGCGGTACTTCGAGACGAGCCCCGCGGGATTACTGAGCGCGAAGCAAGTCATGCGCCCCTTTTCACTGCTCGCGCCGAAGCTGCCACGCAGGTAGCCAGTGATCGACGTATCACCGAACTTCGGTTTGGCCTCTGCCGGCGCTTCCACCGGTGCAGGAGCTTCAGCGGCTTTCGCTGGCGGCTCTGCAGGCTTTTGCGCTGGCAACACCGGGGCGGGTTGCTCCGCTTCTTTGGGCTGCTCCGTGTTGTGCAGCGTATCGGTGTCGTCGTCGTCGTCGTTCGGCTCCTGCGCGAACGCCCGAGTCGAGCTGAAGCCCGCTAGCAAGATGGCCAAGAGCGCGATTGAGTATACTTGTCGCATGATTGCCCCGTCCTCCCGGGTGCTAAGTTGCTGAGATTTGGAGTCGCTACGGGTGACTGACTATTGGCCGTAGTAAGCGCGCTTGCCGTGCTTGCGCTCGAAATGCTTGCGCACCAAGTGGTCCGGAAGACGCGGCGTGCTCGGGGCCAGGGCATGAGTAATCGATGCCATCTTGGCCAGCTCTTCGAGCACTACCGCATGGTACACCGCTTTGTCCGCTGTCTTGCCCCAGGTGAACACGCCGTGTCCGCCCACCAGCACCATCGGCGTTTCTTGCGGATTGCGTGAACGGAAGCAATCGATGATTTGCGTACCCGTCTCGGCTTCGTAGTCCCGGCTGACCGCAGCCGCCGTCATGAGTTCGGTGCAGGGGACGTCTTCAGCCAAGTGATCCGCGTGAGTCGTGCCGTAGAGAGGAATCGGCAAGCACGCCTGGGCCCATGCAGTCGCATACGTCGAATGCGTATGCGCGATGCCACCGATGCCTTGGAAAGCGCGATACAGAGCGGCATGGGTCTTCGTGTCGGAGGACGGACGTAAGGTCCCCTCGACGACCTGCATCTCGAGATCGAGCACGACCATGTCGGCCGCGGCGAGGCTCTCGTACACCACACCACTCGGCTTGATCGCGAAGACTGCGCGCTCGGCGTCGAAAGCGGAGACGTTGCCGAAGGTATAGATGGCCAGGCCCCGGCGCGGAATCTCCAGGTTCGCGCGCCACGCCTGCTCTTTCAATTCGTCGTAGCTCGATTTCATCGCTAACTTTCGCGCGTCAACGAGCCATGCGATCGCTCCAGCGTAGCTCTTTCTTGAGCTCTGCCAGATCCGTCCCATGGCCGATGCGGACGTATTCGACGCCGAGCAGGCCGGCCAGGTCTTCCAACTGCTCACTCGTGACGGCTTGGCTGAACGAAGTGTGATGCGCGCCGCCCGCGAGTAGCCAGGCCTGGCAGCTGCGCTTGAAGTCCGGCCGCGGCACCCAAAGCGCCCGCGCGACCGGAAGCTTCGGCATCGGGTTTTCGACTTTCACCACATCGACCTCTTGGACGATGAGTCGCATGCGGCCGCCCATGTCGACGAGCGAGGCTGCGACTGCAGGTCCGGGAGCTGCGTCGAACACGAGACGGCAGGGGGCTTCTTTGCCGCCGATCCCGAGTGGATGAACCTCCAGCGACGGCTTGCCATCGGTGATCGACGGGCAGACCTCGAGCATGTGCGCGCCGAGCACGCGCTCTTCACCCTTCACCAGGTGATAGGTGTACTCCTCCATGAAAGACACGCCGCCTTTGCGCCCGGCAGACATGACCTTCATCAAGCGGACGAGGGCGGCAGTCTTCCAGTCGCCTTCGGCGCCGAAGCCGTAGCCTTCGGCCATCAAGCGTTGGCAGGCGAGGCCCGGGAGCTGCGGTAAACCGTGCAGGTCTTCGAACGTGGTCGTGAACGCTCCGTAGCCGCCACTCGTGAGGAAGCCGCGCATGCCGATTTCCTGCCGCGCCGCATGACGAAGGTTCTCGCGCTGTTCGCCGCTGCGGGCCAGCGCGCGAGACACGACGTACTTCGATTCGTATTCCTCGAGGAGTTGTTCGACCTCTCCGTCGCGGACTTCTGAAATGCGCGCGGCCAGATCACCGACGGCATAGCCGTTGGTGGACCAGCCAAATTGAATCTCCGCTTGGACGCGATCACCACCGGTTACCGCGACCTCGCGCATGTTCATGCCGCCGAAGCGCACGATCTTCAGGCTGCGTGACTCGGCCGCCGCACAAGCGACCCGTGACCAGCTCTCGAGCTCGGCCACGACATCACTATCTTGCCAGTGACCCACCACGATCTTGCGCTCGAGCCGCAGTCGCGCCGCCACGAACCCGAACTCGCGATCGCCGTGCGCGGACTGGTTCAAGTTCATGAAGTCCATGTCGATTTCCGACCATGGCAGGCTGCGGTTGTACTGCGTGTGCAGGTGCGCGATCGGCTTGGTCAGCTTCGAGAGACCCCGGATCCACATCTTCGCCGGCGAGAACGTGTGCATCCAGGTGACCACGCCGATGCACTCGGACGCCGCGTTGGCGTCGAGGCACGCCTTCAAGATCGCGTCAGGCCCAGCGAGCGTTGGTTTCCACACCACGCGCACGGGCAATTGGCCGTCGAAGTGCGCGGCGATTTCCCGTGAATGGGCGGCGACCTGATCCAGGGTCTCTTGCCCATACAATTCTTGGCTGCCGGTCAAGAACCAGATTTCTTGGGTACTCGTCGCGGTCATTTTCGCTCTGCTCATTTCTTTCTTGGAGCCACTCTCGGCGAGCTCGTTTTGCGCTAGGAAGGTTACGCTCGAGACTCAGGTCGCTCAATACTGAGCTCATTCTCGACGAATGCACCGAGCGCAACGTACTGTTCGTACAGGCGGTCGTAGCGTCGCGCCCGGTCCGCGTCAGGTCGGTAAACGGAGTCGACGCCGGAGGACATCGCACGCTGAGCCCCCGCGATGTCCGCGTGCACCCCTGCCGCGGTGGCAGCGAACATTGCCGCGCCGAGTGCGACGGTCTGATCCCCGGCGGCCACCGTGACCTCGAGGTTCATCACGTCCGCCACGGTTTGCATCACGAAGCGGCTCTTCTTGGCGACGCCGCCGATGGCAATCGCGCTGTCGATGCGTGTCCCCTGGGCACGAAAGCGCTCGACGATGGCGCGTGAGCCAAAGGCCGTGGCTTCGACCAGGCTCCGGAAAATGCGCGGGGCGTCCGTGCCTAGGCCGATACCGGTGATCGCGCCGGTGAGCCGCTGATTGGCATCCGGAGTGCGACGCCCGTTCATCCAATCGAGCGCCAGCAGCGCGGTCTCCTCGCCGTTCAACGCGACCGCCGCTTGTTCCAGGGCAGGGATGATGTTTTCAGCGATGCGGGCTGCCACTTCGCGCTTCGTCTCTTCCGAGAGTCCGGTAAGGGATGGCAAAATGGCCTCGAGCGGCCAGCAGAGCACGGACTTGAACCAGGCGTACACGTCGCCAAAGGCGGACTGACCCGCCTCATAGCCGATCATGCCCGGGATCACCGAGCCGTCGACCTGGCCACAAATTCCCGCGACGAGCTTTTCCGGCTGATCGCCGGCAGAGGAAACAACGATATCGCAGGTGCTGGTCCCCATGACCTTGAGGATCTGATTGGGGCCAATGCCCCCACCTACTGCGCCCATGTGTGCGTCGAATGCGCCCACCGCGACCACGGTATCCGCGGGCAGCCCCAGCTTGGCCGCCCATTCGGGCGAGAGCGTGCCGAATGGGGCGTCGGAGGTGAAGGTGTCTTTTCCGAACGACTCCTTCAGGGCCGGCAGGCGTGGGTCGAGCAAGGCCAGAAAATCGTTGGGCGGGTAGCCCCCGAAGTCCTTGTGCCAGAGCGCTTTGTGGCCTGCCGCACAGCGGCTGCGCTTGTACTTCGAAAGATCGGTCGTTCCGGTGAGCACCGCCGGGATCCAGTCGCAATGCTCTACGATGGTAAAGGCAGCTGCTGCCACGGCCGGATCAATCGCCAACAGCCGCATGGCCTTGGCCCAAAACCATTCGGACGAGTAGATGCCGCCCACGTATTTGGTGTAGTCGACCCCACCCCAGGTTCGCGCCACGTGGTTCAACCGCTCGGCCTCTGCGACGGCCGTGTGGTCCTTCCAAAGCACGAACATGGCATTGGGATTTTCAGCGAATGCAGGGTCGAGAGCCAACGGCCGCCCCGACTTGTCCGCCAGCGCGGGCGTGGACCCCGTGGTATCGACGCCGATCCCGCGCACGCGGCCGGGCGCGTCCGGACCCGCCTCTCGGAGCGCCTCGATGATCGAGGCTTCCATGCTTTCGAGGTAGTCGCGGGGGTGCTGCCGGAAGCGGTTGGCCACCGGGTCGCAGTACTGGCCCCTTGCCCAGCGTGGATAGTATTTCACCGACGCGCCGAGGACCTCCCCGCTGGCGGTGTCGGCCACGATGCTTCGCACAGAGTCGGTACCGAAATCGATCCCGACGACACAGGCAGAGCGGCTCACGAGGGTGTTCGCGCGAAGTAGGGCGCCGAAGCAGCGTTTCTACCAGAGCGGCATCTGGGGTTACGTAGCATCCTCACACGCAATGTAGGCATCTGGTCGTTCCCGTCGGGCAAAAGACAGAAGCTTGCCGAATTGTAGATCGTCTCGGATACCTGTGACAACAACGTGTTTTCGTGACAGTCCATCCGCGATGCGAACACGAAATTATTGGCACGAGATTTTGCTTGGCTTGATCGTCGGTATCTACTCGTCGAGCTGTACCCTGACCTCCGCAACTACCGGCGCTGGCGGCGCCGGAAACAGCGCCGGAGCGTCCAATGGTTCTGGACCCGGGGCAGGCGGCGGCATGAATTCCAGCATGTGTGTCGGAAGCCCTCCGCCCGTCACGGACCCCAACGCGGCAGTCAAGGGGCCGTGCGACATCTACGCGCTCGATGGCGGACCCTGCGTTGCAGCGCACAGCACCGTTCGGGCGCTCTACGCCTCGTTCATGGGGCCGCTCTACCAGGTGCGAAAGGCTGACGGCACCACTCACGAGATCACGCCTTTGGTGCCAGGCGGCTTCGCCAATGCGGCCGACCAAGATACCTTTTGCGGTGTCGACGCATGCACGATTTCGATCATCTATGATCAATCGGGCAAGGGAAATCATTTGACCAAGGCGCCCGCCGGTGGCGCCAAGATGACGCCGGGCAACGAGGCAAACGCCAAGGCGCTGCCAGTTACTTTCAGTGGTCACAAAGTCTACGGCGTCCGAATCGTTCCTGGTATTGGTTATCGTAACAACACGCCCTGCGGCACCGCCATCGGTGATGACGCCGAGACCGAGTACATGGTGGTCGACGGCAGTGTGCACAACGGCGGTTGCTGCTTCGACTACGGCAACATGGAAACCAGCAGCCGCGACGACGGCGAGGGAACCATGGAAGCCGTCTACTACGGAACGTGCGACATCTGGAACAAGGGCGCTGGTAGCGGTCCTTGGATCATGGGCGATCTCGAAAACGGGCTCTGGGCAGGCAACACCAGCCCGTACGAGATGAACACGCCTGTGACCTTCAAGTACGTCACCGGCATGGTCAAAGGCGACGATGCCGGCAAGAACCACTGGACCATCAAGGTGGGCGACGCCCAGTCCGGAACGCTCAAGGTTCCGTTCGACGGCCCGCGTCCGAGCGCGCGCTACAACCCGATGCGCAAGCAGGGCGCCGTAGGGCTAGGAACCGGCGGCGACAATAGCAATGCTGCCGTCGGCAACTTCTTCGAAGGGGTCATGACCGCCAAGTACTCTTCGAATATGGCGGATGACGCAGTGCAGGCGAGCATCGTCGCTGCATACGCGCCGACGCCGACGCCGACGCCGGCACCGTGACGCAGGGTTTGCCAGCCTCGTCGATTCCCGAACGGGTTCGACGAGGCGCAAACACTGCTGAGCACGATGCCTTTTTCTCGCGCGGTTAGTTCGTGAGTCATCGCTGCGCTAGGCGCTGCGTGTCCTGCTTTTTGCTGCTTCTGAGCGCGCCTGGATTCGCCATCGTTGGATGCGGCGGCAGCGATGGGTCTCCCGCTGATGCCAACGCGGGCGGCGCGGCAAGCGCTGGACATCCCGGCGCTGCCGCCAGTGCAGGGCGCGCCGGAGGATTGGTGAGCGGCAATGCCGGCGCTTCTCCTGCGGGCGGCTCGGCTAGTTCTGCTGGCCAATCGCCTTCGGTTGGCGGTGCAGACGCCTCGTCCGCGGGGGCCGCCGCGATGGGCGGAACCGCGATGGGCGGGACCGCGACGGGCGGGACGTCCAGCGCTGGAGCGCCGGGGACGTCCGGATCTGCAGGGACGGCCGGCAAGGGTTCCGCGGGCGCGAGCGCGAACGGTGGCGGCTCGTCAGGCTCGGGCGGGGGCTCGGCCAGCCTCGCGCCCTGCGACATCTACGCGGCAGGTAATACGCCGTGCGTGGCGGCCCATAGCACAGTGCGGGCCCTGTTCGGCTCGTATACCGGCAACCTGTATCAAGTACGGCGGGCTTCGGACAAGACCACCAAGGACATCGCGGTGCAGGGCCCGGATGGTTTCGCCAACTCCGCGGCGCAGGACACGTTCTGTGCGAACACGACCTGCACCATCTCGGTGATTTACGATCAGTCCACGCAAGGAAATCACCTCACGGTCACTCCGCCTGGCGGGTGGCTCGCCAATGGGGGCACTGAAGCAAAGGCTAGCGCAGCTAAAATCACGGTCGGCGGGCACGCGGTGTATGGCGTGTACACGACCGGTAGCTTCGACGAAGCGGTGGGCGGAGTGGGCTATCGCAACAACAAGACCAAAGGCGTGGCGACTGGCGACCAGCCTGAAGGCATCTACATGGTCGCGAGCGGCAAGCATTACAATCAGTGGTGCTGCTTCGACTACGGAAACGCTGAAACCAACAACAAGGACAACGGCCCCGGAACGATGGAAACGTTGTACTTCGGAAACAGTACGCAGTGGGGCCGTGGCAGTGGCACTGGACCGTGGGTGATGGCGGACCTCGAAGACGGCGTCTTCGGCGGAGGTTCCTTCGCAGCACCGCCCAGCAATACTTCGCTCAGCGTGACCTTCGTGACCGCCATGCTCGGCGGCAAGGCCGGTAGCTTTCGGCTCAAAGGCGGCGACTCACAGTCTGGCACGCTCAAGACCATGTACGACGGCGCGCGACCCTCGGGCGGCTATGATCCCATGAAGAAAGAGGGCGCAATCATTCTCGGTGTCGGGGGCGACAATAGCCACACCGGGGAAGGCACCTTTTTCGAAGGATGTCTCACCTCAGGCTATCCGAGCGACGCTTCGGAAAATGCAGTGCAGGCCAACATCGTCGCTGCCGGCTACGGGCGCTGAGGTCTAGCGTCGGCTCTTACGCGGGGGCGGTGAGCGGCCGTACGAGCCAGACGACCGCTCCGGCCACCCCGGTCCGGCCGGGCACGCTCGACGGGAGTCCGCTGATTTCTGTCAAACGGCGGGTCCCTACCGACAGTATTTTCAAAGATGGGCTCATTGCGTTCTCTCCGGCCCCGTTCGCGGGCACCTGAGCCGGAGGAATCCGAGCCCGAGAGGAACTGCGTCGGCGCATTCGAGCGAGAGCTCGATTACTTGTACGCTACGCTGCAGCGCCTGGGTGCTCCGCCTGCAGATGTCGACGATCTATTGCAGGACGTTTTCGTGGTCCTCCATCGGCATTGGCCGACGCTGGATCTAACTCGTCCACTGCGACCTTGGCTGTTCGGAGTCGCCTTCCGGGTCGTGCGCGCACACCGGCGCCGGCGCGCACGCGAAGCGCCTTGGGCCGGGTTGGACCCCGAAGACACTGGTGACAGCCCTGATCGGCAGTTGGAGAGTCATGAATCACTGGCAATTCTTTGGGCAGCGCTCGAGCACGTCCCGAGCGCACGTCGCTCCGTGGTCATGAAACACGACCTGGACGGTCTCGATATCGTGGACATCGCGAGGGAGCTTTCGATGACCAAGTTCGGGGTCTACGCGCGCCTGTACAAGGGGCGCAAAGAACTGGCTTCAGCCGTGCGAAGACTCGCAAAAGGGGGAGTGCAAACATGAAACGTCTTGAATTTGGCTTGGAGCCAGAGCTTGAAGCACTGCTCAACCCCCGAAGGATCGAGCGTATCGCGCCTGCCGACGTGCGCTCTCGCGCATTGGCGCGGGCTCGGGCCATCGTCGCGGCAGGTGGGCGAATCCCACCTCGCGCCTCACTGGAGCTGCTCACTCGAGCCTCACCCAGGCCCCTCCCGGGCCGGAGTTCGGTTCGGTTCGTGTTGCCCGCTTCATTCGCTGCCGCCGCGGTTGCAGTGGGGGCGGTCACGGCGTTGCGCAGCCCGCCAGCGCGCGTTCCAACCCCGGCGTTGAGCGCCGCGCCCACCAGCTCGGCTTCTGATCCGATCGAAGGCACCTCGCCAGAATCGCAAACCACCGCCCCGCAGGTCGTGACACCTCCCAAACTGGCGCACAGCGCCGCGCGCTCCGAACGGGAAGTCGGCAACAGCGAGCTCGAACTACTCGCGCGCGCCCAGGCGGCGTACTCCCATCGAGATTTTGCGCGCGCCATCAGCCTGATTAACGAACTCACTCGGCGGTTTCCCAACGGACATCTCGCGGAGGAAAGGGAGGCGCTACGCGTTCGTTCGCTCTTCGGCCTCGGAAGTGCGGACGAAGGTGGGCGTGCCGCGGCCGCGTTTGCCAGCCGATTCCCGCGCAGCGTCCTCTTGCCAAAGGAGGGAAGACCGTAAAATAGCGCACGCGGCGAGTCTGGGCGGGCGTTCACACCCTGACGAGTCGCTGTTGTATCGAGTGGGTCTTGCGTCCAGTATGCAGCCGTGACTGCGGGACATACGGGCCTCCTGATGGGCGTCGGCGCCCTCTGCCTCTCGCTACTTAGCCCGGCTCGAGCTTGGGCCAGAACCAGCAGCTTCGTGGCTACGCTCGAGTACGAGACTGCGCCGAGTTGTCCGGCAGCCGACGCTCTCGAAGGCATCGTGGAGTCCCGCTTGGGTTACGACCCATTCACTGACGGGGCGCCGAACCACGTCTTGGTAAGCATCAGCCAAAGCGGTGCTTCACTCAACGGCCGCATCGAGTGGCGCAATGCCCAGGGGCAGTGGACCGGTGATCAGAGCTTCAGCATGGCGAACGGCGATTGCCTTCGCCTAGTCCGTACGATGGGACTCGCGCTCGCCGTCCAGATTCAGCTCCTGTCGGATCTGAACGCGGCCCCGCCTGGTGACCACGAGCGAGCGCTCGATGCAAAGCCGCCCGCGGGCGACAGCGAGCGCGCACTCGAGACCAAGCCGTCGCCAAAAGCTGCCTCCGAGACGGCGGAACGCCCGCCGCCACCCAAACCTAAACCTCCGGACCAACCGGAATCGAGCAAGCCCGCCGAGAACGCGCAGCGCCCCACGCATCCTCTGCTGTTCGGGATGGGTGCGGGTCCCGCCCTCGGCTTGGGCATGGCACCTCAGCCCATCGTGCTCGGTCGCTTCTTTGGAACTGTTGCCTTTCGGCGCACTTTGCTGGAGCTGGCGGCCGAAATGAGCTTGCCTGCAACTGCCCGGCGCGCGGATGGTGCCGGGGTCTCCGTGCAATTTCGCTTGCTGAGTGCTGCCGGGTGCGGAGTCATCGAACGCTGGAATGCATGTCTGTTGGTCAATGCGGGGCAGGTCAGCCTCGCTGGCGAGGACATCGACCACCCGACGTCGACCCACCTGCCGTATGTGGCGGCTGGCGCAAGAGCTGCGTTCAACCAGCCGCTTGGTTCTGTGGCCTTCGTGCAAGCTCACGCGAACGGCTTTGCGATTCTGACTCGCTGGACCGCCAGCCTGGACGACGTGCCGGTCTGGACCATGCCACGTTTGGCCCTGACCTTGGGCGTCGATCTGGGCGTGCAGTTTCGTTGAAGCGTCGCCTGAGGCAGCGGCCGCGATGCGTGCGCTCGCTCGCCAACCAGGAGGCGCTCGCTCGATCGGGGGCGAGTTCGAAGGCAAGTAGATTTCCTTACAAACGGAGCGGTCACCCGACAGACCTGTGAGACCCAGATTCCGGCCGTGCGTTCACGCGGCCGGCGACATTTCTCAGTATTGCGCAAAGGGTGAAGTCGTGACCGTAGCCATCGCAAATTGCCGCCCCATGCTTCGTCTCGTTTGTTCCGGCCTGACGGCGCTGGCCGCCTTTCAGCCAAGCCTCGCCGCCGCCGATCCCGTGGAGAAGTTGCAGGACTTCCCCTTGGACCAGGTGCAGATCACGGACGAATATCAGAAGAACCTGTTCGCCAAGGATGTGACGTACTTGATCACGACCTTGGATAGCGATCGGCTCTTGGCGGGCTTCAAGGCGGTGTCGACGGGCAGCAATCCGACCAACCTGTATGGAGGCTGGGAAAATCAGAACATCCGCGGGCACTCGATGGGGCACTGGTTGTCCGCGGTGGCGCACGCCTACCAACAAGCAAAGGGAAGTGACCCCGCGTTGGCAAGCCAGATCAAGCTCAAGCTCGACGATGTCGTGTCGAAGTTGAAATCATACCAGTTGGCGAGCGGGTTTTTGTTTGCGACACCGATCTCGCAGTTCGACGATATGGACAGCGGCGGTACCAACAACTGGGTGCCGTACTACACGATGCACAAGATCCTCGCGGGTCTGCTCGACGTGTATGAGTTCGAGCAAAATCCCGACGCTCTAACCGTGGCGAGCAAGATGGGCGATTGGCTGTACAACCGCGCCAACGGCTGGAGCGCTAGCGCGAAGTCTCGCGCGCTGTCTTCGGAGTACGGCGGCATGAACGACGCGCTGTACGAGCTGTACAAGTACACCAAGAGCGCGAACCACTTGAGTGTTGCTCACACGTTCGACGATACGAGCCTGTTCACCGCGACCGCACAGGGCAACGACACGTTGAGCGGGAAGCATGCCAACATGACCATCCCCAAGTTCATCGGCGCTTTGAATCGCTATCGGACGCTCGGCTCGGCGGAGTCCAGCTATTTGACCGCGGCCGATCAGTTCATGGCCATCGTGCTCAAGAACCACACGTACGTCACGGGTGGCAACAGCCAAGACGAGCACTTTCACGAGCCCGGAAAGCTCGACGCGCGGCGTGACAACGTCAACAACGAGACCTGCAACGCGTACAACATGTCGAAGCTGACGCGGGATCTGTTCAAGGTCACCGCCGACGTGAAGTATGCGGACTTCTACGAGCGGGTGCACATCAACGAGATCTTGTCGTCGATGAATCCGATGACGGGGATGACGACCTACTTCAAACCCATGGGCACGGGCTACTTCAAAGCCTTTGGTACTCCGGAATCCAGCTTTTGGTGCTGCACGGGCACGGGCATGGAGAACTTCAGCAAGCTCGGTGACAGCGTGTACTTTCACGACGCGAGCGATCTGTACGTCGTCGGCTACGTGAGCTCGACCGTGAAGTGGGCCGATCGCGGTTTGGCCGTCAGCCAAACGACCGACCTACCGCTGACTAACAAGGTGACCTTCACCATCAATCAAGCACCACTCACCGCCGTCAACCTCAAATTCCGGAAGCCCTATTGGCTCGCGTCGTGTGCCTCGCCAACGGTCGCGGTCAACAGTCAGTCGTTCAACGCGCTCGACTCGAACGGCTTCTTGAGTGTCAGCCGTGTTTGGCAGACCGGCGACAAGGTGGAACTGACGCTGCCGATGGAAGTGCAGGTCTCGCGCCTTTCGGACAATCAGAACGCCGTTGCGTTTACCTACGGGCCCATCGTGCTTTCGGCCGGGCTCGGCACCGCGAGTATGACCACCACGGGACACGCTTGGACGATTGCAGCGACGAAGCCGACGGGCATTCAGGAGTCCATCGCCATCAACGCAAGCAGCACGATCAATGGTTGGCTCGCGAACATCAAAACGAACCTGGTGCAAACCGCCGGCAAGCTCGAGTTCAACCTCAAGAATACGGATTCGGATGGCAAGCTCGTATTCATCCCTCACTACTCCCGCTACCAAGATCGCTACGGCATCTATTTCAAGTTGACGGGTACGGCGGGTACGGCGGTGACCGCGCCCCCTTGCCCGCCAGTGATGGGCGGCTCGGGCGGCTCGGCTGGCTCGGGCGGCTCGGCGAGCACGGGCGGCGCAACGACGGGCGGCAGCAGCGGCACGTCAGCGGGGGGCACCGGAGGAGCGGCAGCAGCGGGCGCGCCGTCTGGAGTTGGCGGTGCACTCTCGAGCACTGGCGGAAGCTCGGGCGGCAGCGCAGGCGCTTTGGGTACCGCTACGGGTGGCGCTCCTGCGGTGGGAACCGGGGGCGCGGGCGGCAAGGCAGTAACCGCGGGCTCGCCCCCGGCCACCAGCAACCCGGATAGCAGTGGTTGTTCCTGCGAACTCGCCAAGACGAAGACCAATCGCGCGTGGTCGCTCGCGATGCTGCTCGGGTTGGGCCTGGTGGCGCGCCGTCGCCGCGCGGGCGGTGGCTCGCGGTCCGCGCACTAGTCGAAGTCGGCGACGGAAATAGTCGTCATCCGGCGGCACGAAACGCGAATGGTGACGCTCGCGTTTCGTGTCTGAGCGCTCGTAGCGGGCTGCGCTTGGTCTACGGCCAATTTTTGCGCTGCGGATTTTCCCACGGAGCTTGGCAGAGCACGCAGTCAGCGCCGTAGAAATAGTGCTTTGCGCCATCGTCGTTGTAGACGAAGTAGCGGAGCCAGGCGAGGATTGCGAGGACGCTCGTTTCCGCCGCCCTGGTTCCGGATATAGCCGTGATCCGCTCCGGTGAGCGTCGCCAGGAACGTTTGCACCCTACTCTTGGTGACCGCCAAGCTGCATTGCCGAAGTGCCCCCTACAGAGTAGCCCTTCGAGATTGCCCGCTTCACGTCCAGCTTGCCCTGATAAATGCTGCCTTGGGCGCTGGCTTGCTGCAGGATCCAATCGAGCCCTTCGCGCATCGATTTGAGGTTGGCAGCGTCACCTGGGCCACCATTGAGCACCGGAGTGCCGACGACCACGAAGCCGTGAGAGGCAAAGTTGGTCAGCATCGTGGTGTGCACGCTGACCTGTTGCTCGATGCCAGGGCCAAAAATAATCGGAGCGTGGACGAACCCGTCTTTGCCCAATGTCGAAGGTCTGAAGACGGTATAACTAGTTTCGCCGCTGAATCACCGCAGTTCGGCGGCGGCGGGCGACGACGGCGAGCAGCGCCAGCGTGGCGAGCGCGGGAGCGGTCCCACGCGCCGGTCCGCTATGACATCCGCAGCCATCGGAGGCAGGTGCGCTCCCGCCGGATTGACCCGCCAGATTGCCGCTGCCAGCAGTCACGCTGGTGCTTCCGGCGCTCGCCGCCTTGCCACCGGTGCTCGAACCGCCCGTCGTCGCAGGTGAGCCGCCAATCGCTACCGCAGCGCCGCTCGTCCCGCCGTTCCCTGCGCCGCCACTGGTTGCAGCTCCACCGTTGTTCGCAGTGCCGCCGGTAGTGGAAGCTCCGCCGCTGGTGGAAGCTCCGCCGTTGGTGGCAGCGCCGCCGGCACCGGTTCCACCGCTGCCTGCGCTGCCGCTCGGCATGTCCATCGCGCCCGGTCCACTGAACTGCCACCAATTGAAGTTGAACAGACTGCCGCTGCCGCCCGTGAACTTGAAGAACACGTCGTGCAGGCCCATTGCGCCCGTCACCGTGCAGTTCTTGGTCGTCCACATCTGTGCGCCGCCAGTGCCGGCAATCGCGCACGTGCCGAGCAGTGTGCCGGTCTGACTGTCGAGATGAATCTCGATGCTGCCGCCGCTACCCGCCGAAGCGACGCGCGCGTCGAACGAGGTGGCTCCAGTGCCGAACTGCACGTTCTTGACCTTGATGTAGTCACCGTTGTTGATATTGGTGACGTCCATCCCGCCCTCGCTGCACACTTCGGTCTTGAGCCCTGATGAAAAGGCGATGGTTTCCGCCTCCACTCGGACGAAAGGGTTCAGGTTCGCGATCGCCTTCGGACCGGTGGTGCTCATGGTGAGCATGGGAATGCCGCCGTCAGCGGTGTACGTGAACTCCTCGACGCAGACCGAGCGCTTGTAGCCACCGCCACCTGGCAGCGCGGCATTGTGATAAAAAAGATACGAGTGCCCTTTGTAGTCGACCACGCCCGGGTGGTTCGTAAAGCTCGAACCGGCGCCAGTCTCCTTGGCCATGATGTCGCCGCGGTACATCCAAGGGCCGAGTGGGCCGCTACTCGTGGTGTAGCTGAGCTTCTCCGGCGTACTGTCAGCCGGGTATACGATGTAATAAAGAGAGCCGCGCTTGTAGAACCAAGGGCCCTCTTCGTACGCGGTCGCGCGGTCGGTCTTGGTTCGCACACCGAAGCCGGCGGTGGTCAGATTGACCTTGGTCGGACTTCCCGGAAAGGAGGTCATATCCGCATTCAGCTTCACGTAGTAGAGGTCGGGGTTGCCCCAGTAAAGGTATGCTTGCCCATCGCTGTCGATGTACGGCGACGGATCGATGTTGCCGCTACCCGTTGAGATCAGCGCCTTGCCCAGCGGGTCGGTGAACGGCCCCTCTGGACTGCTCGCGACGGCCACGCCGATCTTCGAACCGGTCGAGTTGTTGATCGGCGCGTAAAGATAAAACTTCCCGTTGCGCTCGATGGTCTGAATCGCCCAAGCGTCGCCCGTGCCCCAACTGAATGTCTTGTAGCCTGCCGGGGAGCCGTGGTCCGTCCAGTTCACCATGTCGACCGTGGAGTAGAGTCTCCAGTCATTCATGGTGAAAAAGTTGTTCACGGTCACGTCTTCGTCGTGGGACGTGTAGACGTACAACGTGCCGTCGTGCACCATCGGAGCCGGATCGGCCGTGTAGCTCGTTTGGACGATCGGGTTGTCGGCGACGGCCGACACCGAGTAGATCGTCATGGCTGCAAAAGTGGCAGCCGTCACAGCACGCCTGGCGGAATTTCGATCGCGTCTGCCGGTCACACTCTCAACTGTCGGCAGCACTGCGATTTTGTGATCTTCTTCGCGCGGGCCTGCGTTTTGCGGGATTCCGCCCTCTCGAGTCGCTGTCCAGTCGTTAAATGCTTGACATTTGGCTCGAGCTCCAGGGCCCTGTCCCCTGATTGCGGGGCGCTTGCAAGTCGCTGTACGAGCGGACGCACTGTGGCGGACGTCCGCTTGCGACGTTGCGCGCTTAGAATTGTGAGAGGAAGCTCCAGACTTCCGCCGGTTGCCAGGTCATCGATTTGCCGCTGTCGCGGGGTGACGGGGTGTGGATGTCGTCGAACGGACACCAGCGCACCGGGTGACCTGCCGAGCAGCCCTGGAAAGACACGCAGCTGTGGCCACCCGAGGGCGGCATGGGTAGCTCTTGCGCCGTGCAGCCGTTTACTTGAGCAAAATGCTGAACCGCCTTTTGTCCGCCAGCATACGCTGAATCTTGGGTCCCGGTCGCGCCGTAGTAGGCGATGGGCATGGTACCCGTGCAGGCACCGCTCATTCCCGAGATGCCACCCGCGAACACCGCGACCGCACGGAATACGCTCGCGCGCTCACATGCCAGCGTCGCCGTCATTGAACCACCGTAGCTGAAGCCAGTCGCGAACACGCGGCTGGTGTCGATGCATAGATCCGCTTCGACTTCTCGCAGAATGTCATCGGTGAGCGCGAGATCCCGGCCATTGGTGTTGGCCCAACCGGCGTCGATGCCATCCGCAGTGACGAAAATGGTGCTGTCCTTCGCGAGATTCCACAGTCCGAAGAACGGGCTCTGAGTCGTGTAGCATTTGATCGACTCGGTGTTGCAATCGAACACTTGGCTCGCGCTACCAGTGTACCAATGGTAGGCGAGGACCAGTCGATACGGATGATTGCTATCGTAGTTGGACGGGTAACGTAGGATGTATTGGCGGCTTAGGCTGGCGCTCGTGATCTTGTTGTAGCTAATCGCAGTCCCGGGGCTATTCTTCAGCGAAGGTGTCTTACCGCAGCCCGCGCTTCGCGAGCTGCCTCCAGCTGCGCCGGTCGCACCGCTGCTACCCGACATTCCGCCCGACCCCGCGGCGCTGCCGCCTTTGCCAGCGGCGCCCGCGGTCGATGAACTGCCCGCCGTCCCAACTCGACCGCCATTGCCCGATGAGCCACTGTCCGCGACTCGACCCGCCGCCCCGCCGTTGGGGCTGCCGCTGGTGCCTGCGCCTGCGCCTGTCGGCCCGGCACCGCCCCCGCTCGCCGCGACTTGCCCAGCGCCGGAAATCCCCGGTACGCCACCTGCGCTTAAGGTTCCAGCCGAGCCAGGGCCTCCGGCAGTACCGAGCGAATCGCTGCTCGTGCTCGAGGAGCAGGCGGCGACCGCCACCGCGAACAGCGAAAGCCAGCCTGCGAGCGAGCAGTTTCGTGCAAAGCAATCGTGGCCGTGATCGATACTGGGCATGCCTGATGTACTGAGAGCACCCACGCCGGTTTGTGAAAGAAAATCGAGTTCTGGATCCGACTGAACCGACCCTGATACGAGAGGATGATTAACTGTCGATTCGTGACGTCATCGAGCTCCCAAATCTGCCAGATTCTCGCTTTCGAATGAGCTCCGAATCTGATTTGCCATCGGCTGGCGTCGACAAATCCTCGCCCGCGCGGTTTTTCATGAGCCGAGCGTGCCGCTCGAGATGGGCGAGCCGCGCGGCCATGGCCCTAGGCGCTTCGATCCTGCTGGCTCGAGCTGCCACCGCACAGGCCCGTGCTGGGGGGATTGTGACCGACACTTGCCAGTCTTGTCACAGCGGCGGTGACGGTCCGCCCACGCTTTCGCTCAGCGCCGAGCCTGCGACGTTCAACCCGGGCGAGCTCGTCAACTTCACCCTGATCGTACGCTCGGCGTCGATGAAGGTAGCGGGCGCTTTCATCACCAGCGGCGGACTGGGGACACTTCGGTCAATCGCTGGAGAGGGACTCCAGAGCAACGGGCAAGGGCTCACGCACAGTGCACCCAAAGCTGCCGTCGGTGGCGCGGTGACCTTTCGGTTCGCTTGGCAGGCCCCTGCAAAGCCCGGGGGGGTGGATTTTCGCGTGGCGGCGCTCGCCGCCAACGGCAACAATTCTCCCACCGGCGACGCTCCTGGCAGCGCGGAGTTCCAGTGGGCTTTTGGCTGCCCGGCGCAAACTTTCTACCTCGATCTCGATCGTGATGGATATGGCTCGAAGAGCTTCGGGACACTACTGGGTTGCGTGGGCGACCCAGCACCGATCGGTTTTGCGGCCGCCAGTGGTGACTGCGACGAAAACGACGAGAAGGTCCACCCCGGAGCGAAGGAGATCTGCAATCGCAAGGACGACAACTGTGACGCGCAGATCGACGAAGGCTCTGCTCCGGTCACGATGTGGCCAGACCTCGACGGGGACGGCTACTACGGGTCACAGGTCGGAACCTCCAAGATCGGCTGTGGCGACGTCTCCGGATACGCCGCAGAGCCAGGCGATTGCGACGACGCCGATCCCCGCATTCACCCGAGCGCGGTCGAAATTTGCAACCTGAGGGACGACGACTGCGATGGTGACGTGGACGAACGCGTTCGTCCTCGTTGCGGGCTCGGCTGGTGTGCGCGTGAGAGCAATTCTTGCAGCCCAGATGATTGCCGCCCTGGGCCGCCCGCCAGTGAAACTTGTAACGCGTTCGACGACGACTGCGATGGAGAGATCGACAATGATTCCTGCGCGAGCGGTTTCACGTGTGCGGGTTATGCGTGTGTCCCGCGCGCCGAACCGAGCGCGAACGCGGGTGGGGGCTCGACTGCCGGTGCCGGCGGAGCCCTAGGTGTGGGCGGCTCGACGATGACCGCCAATGCGGGTGCGCAGAACGAAGCCGCGCCCCAGAGCGGCTGTGCAGTCGCGGTTTTTCGCCGGCCCCGAGCGGGGCGAGGGCGCTGCGAGACGGGGCTGTCTGTCACCATTGTGGCCCTAGGCTGCTTGGCCTACAGCCTCCGCCGCGGGAGGCGACGAAAGAAATGAGTTTTCGAGCCCGGTGATCGAGGCGTGCGTCGGTTCGCCCGATGGCCTGCGAGCTACGCGCCGGGCAGCGAGCGCTGCGCCCGCTCACCCAAAACCCAAATTCGTATCGTCACACCCGAATGCCGGGCAGGACCGCGTTCACCTTGCCTCCATCGAGACCGAACTCGGTTTTGGTCGAGCCCATGATTTGCGCGACCGTGAACAGCGCTCGGCTCAAATTTTCCCCCGGAAAATTGAAATGCCCGTCGCCCGCGAGCCGGCCGCCGGCTTTTCCGGCCAATAGCACGGGCCACTCGGTGCGGTCGTGGACCTTGCCCCAGGCGGTGTCGGAGGTGACGTAGACTAGCGCCGCGTCGAGCAAGTTCGTGGCGCCGTGTGGCGTGTTCTTGAGCTTCGTCAAAAATTCGTTCAGGCAGCGCATCGTGTACTGCACGCCCGTGTCCACGCGCGGTTGGTTCGATTTGTCGCCCGCGTCCGTATGGCAAATCGTGTCGTGAAAATCGTCGTTCATGTTGCTCGCGAGGTGGCGATAGTAGACATGCGCCGCGGGCAGCGAAAACATGAACGATGCCACGCGCGTCTTTTCGCAAGCGAGTGCGAGCGTGGTGAGGTCGGCCATCACCGTGTTGACCCCGGGCGGCGCTTCACTGCCAGTGTCCTTGCCTACCGTCGGAGCCGTGGCGCTGCCGCAGGCTGCAGGCAGCGAGCTCGAGTTGGAGGTCGACTCGAGGCGGAGCTCGATCGCGCGAATCGCCTCTAGGTGCTGATCTACACGGTGTTTGTCTGCGGCGCCCAGCCGCTGACTCAAACGGGCGCCGTCCTGAAGCACCGAGTCGAGCACGCTTTTTCGCACTTTGGCTAGTTTGGCGGCCTGATCTTGCCCGGCGCCTCCGCTCGGCGCGCTGCCATCGACGAACAGCCGCGTGAAGACCGCCTTGGGATCGTAGATGGGGCTGTTCATTGCGCTCGGGCCCTTGTGCGACACGGTGTGCAACGAATCTTGATTGCCGTTCGGCGTCGCCGGGGTGACTCCGACCTCGAGCGAACGGAACGGCGCGCCCGCGGAAATCACGTCGGCCACGATTTGATCGATGGAGGGGGCGCGAACGGCATTGCCATTGAGGGGCGCTCCAGTCGTGGCAGCTGCCGAACCGGAGGGGTGCTCGACCCCGGGAACGACGAGCTTTCCCTCGAGTCCGCTGATCACGGTCAGGTGCGACTTGACCCCAGCGAGCGGCTTGAGCTGGGCGCTGAGCTCCCAATTGCTGCCGGTACCCGTTTTTGCCGGCTTCCACAGCGCAGGAAGGACTCCATTTCCGAAGAACCAAGTGACGTACAGCGGCGGTAGCGGCGTGGCTGACTGAGCCAGCGCGGTTCCGCTCTGATTGAGCATCGCTTCCAACAGCGGCAGCGGGATGGCAGCCGCCGCGCCGCCGGCGAGCAGGCCGCGTAACACGGTTCGACGATTCAAAGCCTTCATGGTCCTGGGTCTCATGCGCTCAGGGTGGCGGCGCAACAGCAGAAAAAGCCGTATGCGTAACGGTGTCGACGATCAGGTCACGCAGTTTGAACCCCGATGCTCGAAAAGCAGTAGTCAGCTCGTTCAACACGCTCGCGTCGACCGGGCGCGCGACGTGCCCAGACGCGTATGCGTAGTAGTTGCGCACTAGGCATTGCGCGATCGTCGTGCTCGAGCTCAGCGCCAACCCCAGAGCTCGAGCGTCCGCCACGGGCGTGCTGTCGACTTCACCCGAAGAGTCGATGGTGAGGCCGTGGTCGGTGGTGCGATAGCGACCGATGGCATCGAAGCTTTCCAGCGGCAGGCCGAGAGGATCCATGAGGCTGTGACAGCCGGCGCAGGAGGGCTGCGTGCGGTGCTGTTCGAGCCGCTGCCGCTTGGTCATCGGCTGATCCTCAGGCAGATCTGCCAGCATCGCGTTCACGTCTGCGGGCGGCGGCGGGATGTTCTTGCACATCAGCGCGCTGCGCATGAACTTTCCGCGCAGCGTCGGAGAGCCTTCCTTTTGATTGGCGAACTGCGAAAGAAAGCCCGCCTTGCCCAAAATGCCGAGGCGCTTGCTGTCCTCCGGCAAGGTCAAGACTTTGAAAGTCTTGGCATCTAGCCCCGTGCTGTCGAGACCGTACAGTTTGGCGAGGGGCGCGTTGGCGATGACTTTGCGCGTGGAAAATAGGGAAAGTGCGCTCAGCTGGTCATCGAAGGCGACCGCTTCCCAAGTGCCGCGCATATCCCGCACCATCGCCGTTTGCAGCGCAGCGTCGTACTCGGGAAACAACGCAGCGTCCTTGGCCTGCGTGCCGATGCGATCGAGCCGCATGTATTCTTCGGCGAAATCGCCAATGGCTTGGCGACCACTTTGCGTCGCGAGCATTCTGTCCACTTGCGTGCGAACGCCTTGGGTCGTGCTGAGGGCACCGCTGGCCGCAGCATCCAGCAATGTCGAATCGGGAATGCTGTTCCAGATCAAGAACGATAGGCGCGCCGCCATCTCGTAGTCGGTGAGTCGTCGCCCGCCATCCGCGCCGTTCGCCCCGAGCTCCGGGCGGTACAAGAAGTTGGGCGAAGCGAACAGCGCGACAGTGGCCCAGTGCGCGCCCTCGAGCGCGCTGCTCAGCGTGGTCGAAGCGTTCACGGCCACCGAAACCAATTGCTCGATCTCGGCCGTTTCCAGCGGACGCCGCCAAGCTCGGCGGCCCATCGTGCTCAGAAACCCGCGCAAGCAGGCATCGCTGCTGGTCCCGGTGGGCGTGCAGCCGAGAAGCTGGCTTCGCTTGCTGGCGTCGGCGAACACGCTGCTCAGCGCGCCTTCGATCGCCGCTTGATACTGCTCCACACCATTTTCACTGGTGACGACGGTAGAGGCGCCGATCACGGCGAATTCTCCGTTCCAACTGTCCGGCTCGATCTCGCTCGTGTTCACGTCGACCCCGAGCAAATCGTGGATGGCGTTTCCGAACTGCGCTCGCGTCAGGCGTCGCAGCATGCCCGGCGCAGGCTCGAAAAGCGGGATCGGCGCGGCTCCGCCCGTTTCACTTCCGGGCGCGCCGCTGGCTCCGCCGCCAGACGCAAAGGCGCCTGCGCTTGCGCCTAGACCCGATCCGGGCGCGCCTGCGTCGACCGGAGTGACTCCGGGCGGGCCGCCCACGCCCTCGACGCCTCCACCAGCGCATGCAACGAGCACCGCTACTCCACAAACGGCGAGGTGCTGGACGATACGGGACGCAGACAGCTTCATCTCGGGCATTTCGGCAAGGCTCGAACTAGTTGCGTTGCGGCAGCGCTTGACACTCGAGCAGCCGAGTAGCGCGAGAACGAATTATTCCGATACCTGAGGAAAAGCTCGCTCATGACCGCGCGTGCACCGCTGCTGTAGCTATAAGGTGCGAATCTCAATCAGTTGTCGTTCACAAAACCGACGCCATGAGTGCGGGTCGAGATCGAAACTGCAACGCAAGATTTTGAAAGTGATACCCGAATCGATCGCTGGTCAACGGCCGTTGAGTCGCCAAGTGGCGCTTTGCTTGTAGTCGGTCGTGTTGCTGAAGCTCGCGAGTGAAATGCTCGAGCCGTCGCGCATCCAATAACGACCTGGGTAGTTGGCTGACTCGAGCGCCTTGTCGAGCGGGCCCGAGCCAGTGAACGGCTGCGCGTAGCGGAACGTCGCGTCGTCCTTGAAGATGTCCGTGCCGTCGTTCGTGTCGCTCCACAAGCGAAAGCTCGCGTGACGCAAATACCGTCCAGGGTCATTGCGCGATTGGAAAGAGACCAAAGAAGCATCGCCCAGGCCCGGCACCACCAGCCATTGGGCGTTCGCCTGATCGCCGCTAGTCAACGTCGCCAGTTCCGCATCGTGCGCGAGCCGGACCGATGGCGCTGCTCCGGGAGAGAACGCGATGTATGAAGCGGTGCTACGCCTGGTCACGCGCCATTTGGTGTCTGCGCTGTCGTCGAGCTGGCCTTGAATGATCGCTTGCCCGTCCTGGCCCGCTTTGTCATCCGCTACGTTCAACGACAGCCCGCTGAAGTGCGAGGTGAGGCCCATCAAGCTCGAGTCGAGCAGGCTCGGCTTCCACAGCTGATCGTAGGCAAAGCTGCACGTGGACTGCTCGATTACGGCGCCCCTGGCTGTACTCGCGCCGCGCACGTGCAGGCACTTGCCGCTCAACGCACTGCGAAAGGCGAAGTAGCCGTCTGCCCGCTCCACGGCCCAAAAGGTTTGCCGGAGCTCACTCTGACAGGAATGGAGCTTCACCGCGTTGCCATCTTCGACCGAGTCATGGTCGTCATCGATGCAATTGCCCAAGGCCTTGGAGGGGGATAGCGAGTACGGTGTGTTATCGACCAGCAATGGGCAACCCGCGCTCAGCACGCCGTCGACACAGGACCGCGATTCGCACAGCCCGTCCGTGCAGTTCGAGGTGCTGCAATCGTCGTTTGCCGAGCAGTGCCTGCCTTGCGCGCAGGGCGGGCAATCTCCTCCGCAATTGACGTCCGTCTCATTGCCGTTCAGCGCCAAATCCGTGCAGCTCGGTGGCTGACAGACGACGTTGGTGCAGATCGCGCTTTGGCAATCGGTTCCCATCGCACAGGTCTGGCGGTCTGCGCAGGGCGCGCAGCTGCGTCCGCCGCAATCTTCATCCGTTTCGTCGCCGTTCTTCTGACCATCATCGCAGCGCGTGAGCTCGGGCTCGGCGCCCCCCAGGCCCGCGCCCGCGCCCGCGCCGGTGGCACCAGCACCAGCAATCGCACTCGCGCCCGCGGCCGTTGGCAGATCGCCGCCGCCGTTGCCGTTCGTGTAGCCTCCGCTCCCGCTCGAGCTGCCACCCGCCCCGAGGTACTCGAGCGAATGAAAGGAGCAGGCGCTCGTCAGGGCGAACGCGCAGCCAACCAAGCCTGGTGCCAAACGCGAAGCCTTCAGAAGGCCTCCTGATAAGTCGCCGTCACACCTTGGGCGCTCGCTTGCACGTTGAAGGGCAAAGCGTGCGCCGCACGCTGCTCCGGGCCCGAGCTCAGAGCCAGATACGTTGCCAGGCCGAGACCGACGACGCCCACCGCGAGCGAGACGTCGGCGACCACGTATTTGGTCTTGACGCTCGAGATCTGGTCCTTGCTGCAGTTGGGCGAACAGCTGGTCTCCAGCTTCGATTCGGCGGAGTGTCCCCAAACGCCGAACGCCACGAAGCTCGACAGGCCCACGACGGCTACGCCGCCCAGTACTCCCGGAAGGAGCCACGAACGCTGCGTCGGCGGCGGCAACTTCTTTTCGTCCGGCGCCGCTGCGACTTTGGCTACGGGCAGCAGTTCGGCACGTTGCAAGCGGTTGCGTTCACCGCGCGAGATCAACACGTGTTGAGTCAGCGGTTGCATCCCCGGACTCCTGAATTCGAAGTCGTATTCGCCCGGGTCGAGCTCGATCGCCTCGCCGTCGATGCGCGACGCGAGCAGGCGTCGCTGAAACGACACCTGAACGTCCGTCAAATCTCGTCCAGCGCTGCGAGCCGCGAAGACCACGCTCGGCATTTCGGTTTGCAGCTCGCCGTACCAATTCGCGCAATCGCTGCGAATGAATTTGGGGCACGCGTCTCGCGCGCAACTTTGCAGCTGAACGCGGGCCTCCAACAGCTTGCCTGTGTGGCGTTGCTCTTGCGCTTGCTCGTACGCGCGCACGCAGAGCGCATTTTCTGCGCCATCGTCCGGCGCGGGGGGATGGTTGCGGTCGCTCTCCTCGGCGCGTGCCCGGCTGACCGACAACGAACTGAGTAGGAGTAGCGCGAAGAGCGAGCGACTCCTCAGAGACATTCCAACTTCACTCGGCGCACGCCGGCAGCGTCGATGCGATAGGGGGGCGTGCACGTCTTCGCGCGGGAAGGACGAGCTTCCGCGGGAACGCTCGAACGCGGTTTGTTGCGCGTGGGCTTTGCCGGCTCGTCACTCGCTGAAACCGCTGGTAACGGGTCGACCTTGGGCGGCGCCGAAGCCTCGCTGCTGGGTGCCGCTGCTTGCACTGCGACGGGCGCGGGCGTGCGCACCTCTTTCGCGGCGGTCGAAGGGGTGGGCGCTGGCGGCGGCTGCTTTGCCACGATTGTCCAGGCGATTGCAATGGCCGCGAGCCCGCCAATTGCAGCCCAGAATGGGCCGCGCAAGGTTGCGCCCGACGGCTGGGCCATGGCACCGGCGATGGCGCGCGTGCTGGTTGCTCGCGTACCCGTGGCTTCGATCACCGACACTGCGGAGATCGGCGTATGAAAAGGGGACGAGCCAGTGACGACGGGTAACGCGGCCTCTGCTTGGGCATGGATGGCGCTGGCCTCCAGCGTCTCGAGCAAGGCGAGCCGCCGCGACAGGCTGTCTTTGGCGACGCGGTTCACCCAATCGGAGACCGCTTTTCGTGAACCCTCGCCGGCGACCTTGCGTAGCGCCTCGGCAAACTCGTGCGCGCTCTCGAAGCGCTGCTCCGGATCCCTGGCCAAGGCTTTTAGGACGACGCCGTCAATCTCGGCCGGTAGGCTGCGCGTGATCGAACTGGGAGACGTGATCTCGGAGTTCATCAACAGTTCGATGGTGGCGCCTTGGTCGTGAGCGAAGAACAGCCTTCTGCCGGTCAGCGCTTCCCACAACACCACGCCGGCTGCGAAAATGTCGGTGCGGGAGTCGACCTCGCGATTGCTCACTTGCTCGGGTGACATATAGGCGAGCTTGCCTTTGACCACCCCAGCCTTCGAGACTTGCGAGCGGACGGCCGCTTGCGCGATGCCGAAATCCAAGACGCGGGTGTTGCCATCTACGCCGACCATGATGTTTTGCGGCGAAACATCGCGATGAACGATGTTCAAGCAGCGGCCGGCCAGGCTCGCAACGTGCGCGGCGTGTAGGCCCTCGAGCGCGTCGCACATGATTCGGGCGACGACCGGTAGAGGCGGGGCATCGCCAGTTTGCCGAGAACTTCGCAGCAGCGCGGCCAAACTTTCGCCATGGACGTACTCCATGACGACCAGAAGCTCGCCTTGCTCCGCGACCACGTCCAGCGAAGCAACTACGTTGGGATGGTGGATCGAAGAAGTGAGCCGCGCCTCGTCGAGGAACATGGCTACGAACTCGCTTTCGAGCGCGAATTCTGCGTGCAGGCACTTGATCGCGACGACCTTGGAGAAGCCGGCTGGTCCGAGCATGCAGCCCAGGTGCACCGTCGCCATTCCACCCGAGGCCAGCTCTGAGTAGACTCGGTAGCGCCCTATCGTGCTGTACGCGTGCGAGCGGCTGTCCTTTGCTTCACGCGTAATCACGACGTTCAATCATAGCAGCTCCGCGCCGACCCTCGCAAACGATGGCGCTAGCGTGGTCGCGTGGTCGCGTGGTCGCGTGGTCGCCACAGCGAGTCATAGGTGCGACATCGGCGCACGTTGAGTCACGTCTCAGTGCGAGAAGGCGCGTGGTGAACGGTCGCGCTCGTGCACACCTCTTTGCTGTGGCGAGCACTGCGGCAACGCGCGCGGGTGCACAGACCTTCAGTCACTCAGTGAATGAGCGCCGCGCGGATGCTCGCCGCCAAAACGATTCGCGCTCGAGGCCGAGGCACGGCGACACCCTGGCGTTTCGAGTCGCCCCAATGATTCCCTTCGCCGTGAGCCGGTTCTTCCATTCACGAGAGCGAGCTCGTGTCTAGCCCTAATCGACAAAATGAAACCGCGCGGACACTTCCGAGCAGCCGGGCCGCCCGGGCGTTTCTGCGCTGCCACTGCACCCGCTGTGAGCCGGTGAAAGCACAATATTCTCGAATCGGCGCAGCGGGCCGGGCTGCCCAAAGCAAAACGACCGCTTGCGTCATTCAGATCGACAAACTCCTTACCCAACCGACAAGATCCAGAGCTGGAGGACTGCTCCACCGGCCTAGGGCGACGGGCGAAGTACGATGAGGAGCCCGTCTTTCGAGTCCGTGTCGCGGCCAACTGGCGGTGATGCTCGGCTGCGCAGCGGCACAGTTCGGGCAAGCCTCGGTGTGTATAGTGCCGACCCCGATTCGAAGACTCGTGCGCGGATTGTTTGAAAGGCAACAGGCGATGACGATGAAGAGCGTGTATGTATCTATCACCGGTGCGCTGTTTGCCTGGTCTGTCGCAGGCTGCACCTCCGAGCCCGCTGCGGGATCGGCGCATGGCGGCTCCGCGGGCGTCGGCAGTGTTGCGGGCGGAAGTTCGGTCGCTGGGACCAGCGGTAGTGCAATCGGTGGTGGCGGCGGGAGCTCTTTGGGCGGCAGCAGCGGCGCGCCAACGGCGGGTACCGGGCCAGGCGGAGCAGCGAGCGGCGGCGCCAGTGGCGCTGACAACGGTGGCGCCCCAATGGCCAGCGCGGGCAACGCCGGCAACGCTGGCGCAGCAGCCGCCGGTGCCGCCGGCTCGGCCGGCGCGGCCAGCCTCCCCGAGTTCGTGACCTCTGCCGCGAACGCCTATTGGAATACCTCGGGGCAGGTGACGAAACTGGCGAGCGCAACCGCTGACTTGAGCGTCGACCCGAATACGAAGTTCCAGCGCTGGGACGGCTTTGGTGGCTGTTTCAACGAGATGGGTTGGGACGCGCTTTCCGTGGTCAGCGCCGAAATACCCAAGGCGATGAAGCTGCTCTTCGACGCGAAGGAGGGCGCCAACTTTACGTACGGGAGGCTCCCGCTCGGGGCCAGCGACTACTCAACGAGCTGGTATACGCTCGACGACACCGCGGGGGACTACTCGATGGCGAAGTTCTCCATCGACCGTGACAAGCAAAAGTTGATTCCGTTCATCAAGGCGGCTCTTCAGGCCAAAGCCGATCTCCATCTTTGGGCGAGCCCTTGGGTCGTTCCGTCGTGGATGATGGACGGCTCGAACAACATGAAGAGCGATGCGCAGACGCTCGGAGCGCACGCGCTGTACATGGCTCGCTTCGTGGAAGAGTACGCCAAGGAAGGCCTCAAAATCGAGGCAATCCATCCCCAGAACGAGCCTGGCTATGCGCGCGTCCATTGGACGCAAGCGCTGCTCATCGATTTCATCAAGACCTACCTCGGGCCAACCTTGGCGCAGCGAAATCTCAAGACCGACGTTTGGTGCGGGACGATGTCCAAAGATCCCGAGGACACCAACATCGCCAAAGCGGCCGCCAACGACGCCGCAGCGATGATGTACATCAAGGGCTTCGGTGTGCAGTGGAACCTACAAGCAGCCGTTGCCACTCTGGCCGCCAAAGGGCCAGTGATGCAGACCGAGCACCGCTGCGGCAATTACAACTTCGACAGCCCGTATTGGGACAAGAGCCGCTACGACGCCGCCAAAGCGCAGAACGATCATCTCTATGGTGAAGAGAGCTGGCAGCTGATCCGCGATTGGATCGTCTCCGGGGTGAACTCGTATAGCGCTTGGAACATGGTGCTCGACACCGTGGGTAAGAGCTTGGACAACTGGCCCCAAAATGCACTGTTGGTGGTGGATCGCTCGGCCAAGACGCTGATCGTGACCTCGGCCTATTATGCGTTCCGTCACTACTCGCAATACGTCTTGCCGGGCGCAACGCGGATTGGCCTCAGCGGGAGCAAGGACGCGCTCGCCTTCAAGAACGTCGACGGCAGCATCGTCACCGAGGTGTACAACGGCGGTCCTTCTTCCAAGAAGACCACCGTCGGCGTGGGTAGCGCGTTTTATCAGTTCGAAGTTCCTGCCCACGGTTGGGCGACGCTTCGAATCGCGCCGTGACTCAATCGAAAGCGATCTGAGTCGCCCGAGCTCGAGGTGCGCCTGTGCGCACAACGTCTTACGCCAGCGACGATCGTCTGCGAGGTGCGGAGTAATGCCTTCACCATCCGCACTTCATTTCGTTGCCTGAGTGCCGTTGCAGCCGTAGCGCCCGTTGCGAATTTGCGTATCCTCGAGTGCGCTCTCGCGGACCCGGAGACGAACCTATGGCTATAGCTCAGCTTCAGATCGACGATTATTCAGCAGCAGAAACGCTGTCGGTCTCCGCGCGCAGTGTGGTGCGACGAGCCCGCTCATCCGATGGATCGAGCGTGATCCTCAAGTCGTTCAACCAGGGCCAAACGACTCCCGAGCAGCGAAAGGAGCTCGAGCGCGAGCTCGACATCCTTCGGCAGCTCGCTGTGCCGGAGATTGCGACCGCATACGAGGTTTGCGAAATCGGAGGGCAACCGACGTTGGTGCTCGAAGACTGCGGCGGGCGAGTGCTGTCGATTCCGGAAGGAGGAATCGAGGTTGGATTGTGCTTGGAGCTCGCGGTCCAGGTCGCCCGTGCGCTGGCCAGAGTTCACGAGTGCGGGTTGATTCACAACGACGTCAATCCCGACAACATCCTAGTCGACCCCGAGACCCGAAAGCTCAAGCTGATCGACTTTCATCTCGCGTCCAGGCACAACTCGAGCGATTCCGCAGTCGGTGCAACCGGCTCGCTCGCTTACATTGCGCCGGAACGCACCGGTCGCGTGAATCGGCGACCCGATCAACGAGCCGACTACTATTCGTTCGGCATTACACTGTTTCAGTGGCTGACTGGGCGGTTGCCATTCAGCGCGAGTGACGGGCTGGGTTGGGCGCACCTGCACCTCTCCAAGCAAGCCCCATTGGCGAGTGAACTCAACCACGGTGTTCCGCAGTTGCTGGCCGAGCTCGTGGCGAAGCTGATGGCGAAGAACCCCGATCAGCGCTACCAGGGCAGCTATGGCTTGCTCTCGGATCTGATCACGCTACGCGACGCCTGGAGCAAGTTTCGGGAAATCCCCCAGTTCGAACTCGGTTCGCGCGACATTTCTGGTGACTTTCAGGTCAGCCACGAGACCGTCGGTCGCGACGGCGAGCTCGGTACGGTCTCGGCGGTGCTCGAGCGAGTGCGATCGGGAGCCACGGGCCTGCTGCTCGTCCCCGGCGCTCCAGGGGTGGGCAAGTCGGCGCTGCTCGGCGAGCTTGCGCGGAGAGCCAACGACGCCGAATTGTTTCTGTTGTCCGGCACCTTCGGCAAACAGTCGCTCAACATTCCGTTCTCGGGCTTGGTGCAGGCGTTGCGGGGCCTGGTTGCTGAGCTGCTCTCGCGGTCCGAGGAAGAGCTGGCCGACTTCAAACGCCAGATTTTGGCCGCACTCCGGCCAAACGCCGCCATCATGACCGATCTCGTGCCGGAGTTGGTGCGTGTCATCGGCCCCCAGGCGAGCGTCGCGCAATTGAACCCAATCGAGACGCAACACCGCTTGCAGCACGTGCTGTGCTCGTTCATCGGCGTCTTCGCGCGGGTGGAACGACCGCTGCTGCTCGTGCTCGACGATGGCCAATGGATGGATACCTCCACGGCCGAAGCGCTGTCGGAGATCCTCGCCAGTCCTGACTCGAGTCACGTGTTGATCCTGGCCGCATTTCGCGACTCTGAAGTGAGCCCGGAGCACCCACTGGTGAAGCTGAGGGACGCCGTGCAGCGAGGAGCGCCGGAAAGCGTGCACACCTTGCAGCTGGGCCCGCTCGATTCGCAGTCGGTGGCGCGCCTGGTCGCCAACACCCTGCGCACGACCGTGGCCGAGGTGTCCGAGATTGCCGAGCTGGTGCACAAGAAGACCGATGGCAATCCGTTCTTCGTGGGAGAACTGCTGGCTTCATTTCACCGCCAGGGAATCTTGAGCTTGGATCTGGAGCATGGCCGCTGGCGCCAAGATCTCGAGCGCGCGCGCGCCTGCCAAGTCTCTGACAACGTGGGGGCATCGATCGCGGAGCAGCTGGATCGGATTAGCCCCGCCGCGGCCGAGCTGTTGTCGGCGGCGGCATGCATCGGTGTTCGCTTCGAACTTTCCACACTCGCCGCGGTCGCCGAGCTCGACGCAGAAACTTGCTCCGCACTGATTTGGGAGACCGTTTCTCAACGCCTACTAGTCCCGGTCGAGTCCGGCGCGGACCTCGAACCAGACGGGTCCTCGGAGGAAGTGCCAGCTGCCGGTCTTCGCAGCTACGCGTTTCAGCACGCACGCGTGCAGCAAGCCGCGGCCGCGCGCTTGTCGGACGCGCGCCGAGCGACGCTACATCTTCGTATCGGCCGATGGCTGGAGCTTCACACGCCAGAGGACTCCGCGCGCACGCATATTTTCGACGTTCTTCAGCACTTGAATCTCGCGCGTGCGTCGCTCACCGAGCCGGGGGCGCGGCTCTCCTTGACCGAGCTCAATTTGACGGCGAGCACGCAGGCCGTTCAAACCGGCGCTCCCGAGATCGCCGAAGCGCACGCGCAAATCGCGGTTGAACTGTTGGGCCCGGCCGAGCGCGCTCTCGCTCCGGAGCTGGCTTTCCGCGCCCACTCGGCGCGCGCTCAGGCCGTGTTTCAATTGGGCAAGAGCGTACAAGCGGAGGCCTTGTGTGCGGAGCTGTTCGAGCTGGCCCCGGACGGCCTCTCTCGCGCGCGAGCTCACCTGCTCAAGGCGCGCATCCTCGAGCATCAAGGCAGGCTGCTCGAGGCCGTCGCCGAGATCCGCGCAGGCGTCACCGGACTCGGGGTCGTTCTGCCCGAATCGCCGGAGCTGATTGGCCAAGGCATTGCGGAGGGCATCGCCAAGATGCAAGCGCACCTCGCGCGGGTTCAAGTCGAGGAGCTCGCCCTGCTCCCCGAAGCCGAGAGCGCTGAAACCAGGATGGTCTTGAGTCTGCTCGAGCAGCTCATTCCGCCCGCGATTCAGACCAATCCGCCGCTGTTCATCCTGGCCGAATTGCTGATGTTCGACCTGGCGCTGGTGAAGGGCGTGAGTCCGGCTTCATGCAAGAACTTCGTAGACTGCGGCATCCTTCAAGCTGCGATGCTCAACAATCACGATGTGGCCTACCGACTGGGCAAGGCAGCGTTCCGCTTACTGGAACGCTATGCGCCAACGCCCTTCGAATCGGGGGTGAGCTTCGTCTTCGCCGCATTCGTGTCGCACTGGAGGAGGCCGTATCGGGAGGGCTTCGATGCCTACGATCGAGCAGAAAAGTCCGGCGTTGAGTTGGGCGATCTGCAGCACGTCGCCTACGCCCTCACTCACCGAACGCAGCGGTCGTTCTCGACCGGTAAGCATCTGCCGGACTGTCAGAGCGAACTGATCGCCGCGCGCAGCTATTTGACGCGCATCCGCGCGACGGGGCAGCTGGTAGGAAGTCTCGTGCCCGAGCGCGCTTGCGCGCGGCTACTCTCCGTCCCGGCAGACGCGGAAGCGGTTGCTCACGCGGACGCCGAGGCCTTGGCTACGGTGCTGGCTTCGAAGAACGCCCAGTGGGCTTACTCTTTTGGCCAGGCCCAAGTCATGACCTCCTTCATTTTGGGTGACTTCGAGTCGGCCAGCAAATGGCAAGCGTTCACCAAGCCGTACAGCTCGTCCTCCGCCAGCCTCTTCTCCGTGCCCGACTATCACTTGTTCGAAGCGCTGTTGGAGCTTCGACACGCTGGCGAAGGTTCCGAGCAGGAGCGCGTCGAGCGCCTGAAGCTGGTCGACCAAACCGTGCAGAAGCTACGAACTTGGAGCGACGCTTGCCCGGAGAACTTTGCTCACAAGTACCACCTGTTGCTGGCCGAGCGAGCGCGTGCGTTGGGTGAACCGTTGCAGGTGATCCTCGATGGCTATCGAACGGCGGTCAAATCGGCGGCGGACGGCTTTCCGCAGTTTCGCGCGCTGACTTTGGAACGTGAAGCGGAGCTCTGGCTCGATCTGAACGAGACCCGGCATGCTAGGACCTGCATCGAGGCCGCCTATCGGCTGTATGAGGGCTGGGGAGCCACGGCCAAGCTCGAGATCTTGGAGCGGAAGTATCCCGCCTGGCTCGCGAGTGGCCTGCCCAGCGACCTGCTGCAGAGGAACTCGGACCAGCCTCCGAGCGCCGGGCACCGTCGCGGTGCGCTGGACGCGGCCTCGATTCTAAAGGCAACTCAGAGCATTTCCAGCGAAGTACATCCGCACAAGCTCTTCACCGCGTTGATGACCACGCTGATCGAGAGCGCGGGTGCGCAGCGCGGTTGTTTGATCTTGAAGGACGACACGACCGAGCACTACTACGTAGAAGCTCGGGCCGACGTCGAGTCGCCCGGAGCAAACCTCGCCGAGCGTGAGCCGCTGGCCTCGAACCCCGCCTCCGTGTGCGCCAGCATCGTGCGCTATGTGTTGCGTTCCCGAGAAGCGGTCACGCTCGATGACGCCGGCGTCTTGGGCGCCTTTCAATCGGACGCGTACATCAAGCGCGAGACGGTGCGATCGGTGCTGTGCGCGCCGATCTTGCGACAAGGGGAAATACTCGGCGTCTTGTACCTCGAGAACAACCTCACCAGCCATGCCTTCACCAAAGAGCGCTTGGCGATCTTGCAGGTCATCGCCAGCCAGGCGGCGATTTCGATCCACAACGCGCAGCTCTACGAGAGGCTAGAGCAACGCGTTGCCTTGCGCACCGAGCAGCTCGCGTTCAAGAATCGCCAGGTCGCGTCGATGCTCGACAACATGGACCTCGGCGTGTTCACGATCGACGAGACGCTGAACATCCAACCGGAGTACTCGCGCTACCTGGCGCAAATCCTCGGCACGGACGAAATCGTCGGCAAGAACTGCGTGGACTTGTTGTTCGGGGGCGCCGATCTGCGGCCCGACGCGGTCGTCGCCTGCACCGCTGCGCTGCAGTTCAGCTTCGGCGTGGAGGCCTGGCTGGCGGAGGCCAACAGTCAACACTTGATCACGGAGATGCACAAATTCGCCCCTGACGGGCAGCTTCGCTATTTCGAGATCTCCTGGAATCTCATCTGCAACGACGCTGCCTTGGTCGAACGGGTGTTGGTTACGGTGCGCGACGTGACTCTCGTCCGGAGCTTGAAGCAGGTGGCTCGTGAGAAGGAGCGAGAAAGCGACATCATCGCCCAAGTCTTGGACTCCGGCCTCCAAGCGTTCGAGGAATTCGCGGCGCTCAGCAAGCGGCTCTTGACCGAAAATGAACTCGCACTCGCGGGTGAAGCCGCACCCTCTGCCGAAAGTGTCGCGGTTGCGTTTCGCCACCTGCACACCCTCAAAGGCAACGCACGTTTGCGCGGTTTCTCCCACTTGGTGGACGGCTTGCACGCTGCGGAAGATGCCTACGACTCGGTCCGTCGCGATCCCTCGGCTTGCCTCGATACTCGCGAGCTGCTCGGCCAACTCCAGGCAGTGCGCTCGCTCGTCGAACACTACGAAGACGTCTGTCATCGCAAACTCGCGCAGCTCGCCAAGCGCCGGCAGACGGCGCCTGAACAAGCGCTGCAGGAAATCGCAACGCTGCTGGACGATGCCAGCACACCGGATCGCGTGGCCGAGCTCGTTCCGCGAATTCGCGCCTCCTTGGCCGAGCTCCGCGGCATCAACCTGAGTGAGCTGATCGAGGAGACGGGACGGTTCTTGCCGAGCCTCGCTCGAGAGCTCGGAAAACCCGAACCCAAAATTCTCGCTCGCGTCGCCAATCACCGGCTGCTGCCCGAGTGGAGCTCGGTGCTCAGGGACGTACTCGTCCAGTGCTTTCGCAACTCGCTGTATCACGGCATCGAAATGCCCGCGCTCCGAGAGCTGGCGAGCAAGCAGACGCACGGCCAAATCGAGGTCCGCGTTCGACCGCGTTCGGACGCGTTCGAAATCGAAGTCTGCGACGACGGTGCCGGATTGGCCCTCGATGCCTTGCGCAGCCCCGCGCAGCACCTGCTCGATGACGAGAGCTTGGCCGAGCGCATCTTCCAATCCGGCTTGTCCACGGCGCAAAATATCGGGCAGGTGGCGGGGCGCGGCGTCGGGCTCGATATCGTCCGCTCCAATCTGCGAGAGCGTGGGGGCGATGCGTTCGTGCGCTTCACGGGTGAATCGAAGCAAGGTCGTCGTCCCTTCGCGCTCGTGCTCGTTTTGCCCGCGAAGGCAGTCGCGGCCAGAGCCGAAGCACGAGCGCTCGCTTGATCAGGAACTAACCGGCGCACTGGACCGTTGGCGCTGGAAGTATTCGAGCAGGCAGGCAGGAGCATTGCGTCTCGTCATGCGGAGTCGCAAAAAGTCACCCGCTCGGTGTTAAGCTACGCTATCAATCGGCATTCGACATTCGAGGGACGAGATGTCTGCTGAGGCGAGGTGTGACTTGGCGCGTACAGGGCTCGGAATTCTGCTGCTGTCTTTGATCGGCATCGCATGCGGCAAGACTTCGCAAAACGTGCCCAGCACGGGGCAGCAAGCGGGCAACCACGCCGGAGGTAACGGGCCGGGCGGGGTGGCGAGCGCGGGCAGCAGTCTCGGCGGCAGCGGCTCGACCGGCACCGGCGCCACGGGCACCGGCGGTAACGAGCAGCTCAGCCGAGTGGACCTGCCGGGTGTGCCCATCTACACCCGCGTTCAGCGCCTCACCAACACTCAGTGGGAAAACGCCGTCGCGGATATTCTGCTTTTTCGGGAGCCGCACGCGCTGGCCGCGCAGTTCACACGGCCACCGCGCTGGGTCACGGCTTTCGACAACAACGAGCGCATTCTGTTCGTCGACTCTGAGAGCTTCGTCGACTTCGAGTCCGGCGCAGAAGCCGCGGCTGCGCTTGCCACGGGCTCGACGCCAGCGCTCGCTGCCCTGTACAAAGGGGACGACGCGCTCGGCTTCGTTCGCACTCTCGGGCGGCGCGCCTTCCGTCGCCCGCTCACTGTGAGCGAGGAAACGAAATATGAAGGCGTGTTCGCGCTCGGCGAGCGTCTCTATGGGGCAGGCTTCGCGAACGGGGCCGCGCTCGTGATCCGAGCCATGCTGCAATCTCCGCATTTCCTCTACCGCACCGAGCTCGGGCCGGAGGGGGACCCACTCAACCCTTACGAACTCGCGTCCAAGCTCTCTTTTTGGCTCTTGGGGACCACGCCCAGTGATGCCTTGCTCGACGCCGCTGCCGCCGGCAAGCTGGCGAGTGAAGACGAGCTCGTGGCCATCGCGCGGCAGATGCTGGAAGAGCCTCGCGCAGCCGCGGTGATGCGCGACTTCCATAGCCAGTTGCTGGGCGTGGAGGGCTTGCAAAACATCCGCAAGGAGAGGCAACCCGAGTACGACGCGGCGATCAATCCCGAGCTCGAGCTCGCGTCCAAAGCGTTCTTCGATTTCATCTTCTCGAGCAACTTCGGGCTGCGCGAGCTTCTGACCTCGACCCAGGCCTATGTCGGGCCGCGTCTCGCGCCGCTTTACGGAGCAAAGCCAGTGGCGGGAGACCTCGAGCTTCGCGACATCGGTCCTTCGCGCAAGGGCTACTTCATGCAAATCCCCTTTCTCGTGCGGTGGGGCGAAGCCGAGCCCAATCCGCTTCAGCGCGGTTGGTCGCTGACGAACACCGTCTTGTGTGCGTCCCCGGGGAGCATCGAGTCAGTTCCTCTGCCTGCCGTTCCCCCCGACCGCACCAATCGTCAGAGCATCACTGCATACACGGAGGGTTGTGGTGGCGTCTGTCACCGGTACATCGAGCCGCTCGGCTTCGCGTTGGAGAATTTCGACAGCCTAGGGCGCGAGCGCGAACTCGATCACGGCCTGCCCATCGACACGACAGCTAGCTTTCCCTTTGCCGAGGGCGTCGCGCAGTTTGCGGACGGCGCCGAATTGATGACCATCATCTCCCGCAGTGCTCAAGCGCACACCTGTTACTCGAAGCACGTGACCAGCTACGCCCTCGGCCGCGACGTCGTGGAAAGCGATCGTCCTCTGCTGGAATCGCTGGCAAAGGTGAGTCTTTCACACTCTTTGAAGGACCTCGTGATCGCCCTGGTTCGCGATCCTGCGTTCCGCACGCGAAAGGCAGGAGTGCCATGATCCGGTCTTGGCTTGGACCGCAGCGATGTCGCCTCGATCGCCGCGCATTCTTGCGTGGCGCGGCTGGCGTGGCCCTGGGTCTACCGTTCCTCGAAAGCATTCCGGAACGCTCTGCCTGGGCGGCGGGCAAAGATCCGGTGTTCAGCTTGTTCATCTGCGCGGTCGACGGCGTGGTGCCTGCCAGCTTCTTCCCGCCCGCGTTGGGTCCGCTCACGAGCGATCAGCTGGCGGCGGCTGGCAAGGCGACCAGCAAGCTCTCCGGTCACGCCAAGAACCTGTTGTTCGTGCGGGGCATCGATTGGCCCGTCGGTCCAGTCGCAGAACCCCATGCCGAATCCTTGTGCATGGCGCTCACCGCGATCGCACCGCTCAGCAACGGCCGCGCCGCGACCGCCAATGGGCCATCGGCGGATTGGGTCATCGCAGGCAAGGTGCAGCCCGGGATTGAGCCGCTAACGCTGTATGCTGGACGCAAGACCGGCTACATCGACGAGCGTCTCTCGTTCAGCGCACCGGGCGTGGTGACCGCGGCGAGTAACAACCCGTATCAGCTCTATCTGAAGCTCATGGGCATCGTGACTGACGACGGCACGCCAGTACCGGGCGGGGCGCAAGCTCAGCGGCTGTTGCTCGAGAGCCGCAAAAGCATCCATGACCTCGTCCGAGACGACCTACGCGACCTGATGACGAACCCGCGCATGAGCTCGATCGATCGCAAACGCTTGCAGCAGCACTTCGACGCCATCCGCGACCTCGAAATCACGATCGACGAGATAGGCAGCGAGATGGTCAAGGGCTGCGCGTGGGGTGGAGTCGAGGTCAGCAAACTCGAGGCCTTGCAGACATTCACGTTCACCCAAGACGGGATGATCGAGGATATCGCGCGACTACAGATGAGCCTCGTTGCCCTGGCATTCGCCTGCAACTACAACCGAACCGCGACCTTGCAGTGGGGCGACGGCACCGACAGAACAGTGTATCCGGTGCCAGCCAACCAGGAACTCGGCTGGAACTTCAATTTCATCTGCCACCGCAATCAAAGTGACGCGCTGTCGGGAGACAACCCCTTGGCCGCGCAGGCCCACGCCGAGATCGACGCGCTGCGGATGCAAACGCTGGCCGCGGGGCTGGACCATTTCAAAGCACGCGGGCTCGAGGATCGATCGTTCGTGCTGTGGACCAACGCCATCGCGGACTGCCCTTCGGACTCCTTCAAGAACGTACCCACGATCATTTGGGGAAACGGCGGGGGCCACTTGAAGCAAGCGGCATACGTCGACGCGGGGAATACGAGCAACAGCCCACTACTCAACGCTCTAATCACTGCCGCCATTCAGGACACGGGCGAGACGATGGAGAACTTCGGCGCTGGGCCAACTGGGCAGCTACCCGTCGTACTCGCCTGAGGGCATGAGCGAACCTTCGTACGTCCAAGGGCCGCCGGGACTCGAGCTCATCGCGTAGTCGATGCGCTCGAGGAAGCCCACGCATTTTTGCCGTCCGCCCATTGGAACGTCTCGTACGGGTCGGCGACGCCGGCCACGATTGCCTGGTCGGTCCGAGTCGACCAGATCGGTGATGCTGTAGAGCAACGAGTTTTACACGGTAAAGCCCGTCGCGCTGTCGGCGAGCGCATCCGGCACCGAGCCGAGCGCCGTCAGCCCCAGCGCGATCGTCATGCAATATCTTCGGTTCAGAGGCAGAAATTGTTGATTTTTTTTCGTTAGCGACGAGCGCTGACGCAAACGCCCGCCGACCGGGGCGAGCGCGCTCGTTCGACGGCATCAGGTGTCGGCGACGCGCTCGTAAATTGGGCTGGGTAGCGATTTGTGTACAACGGCGAGGGCGGACCGGCAGTTGCTTCACATGCCGGACTTGTATCCGCGAAAGCCTTCCACTCTCGTTGTGCGTATTGCCCGTGTTCACGAGCCTGCTCTCTGGCCGCGGTTCGCCTCGCGCTTATTTGGGGGCGCAAATCGGGCACGCGCCCTGGCTCCTCGAGCAGCGTTCGCCTGCGCAATCAGCCTCGGGATGCTTTTTTTGGCGTGCTCCTCCAACAAGGCCCCTTCGCCAGAAGCGGGCGGAAGCTCCACGGGCGGAAGCTCCACGGGCGGAAGCGGAGGAGCATCTTGCGCCAACGTGTCCCCCTGCGGCGGTGACGTGACCGGAACCTGGCAAGTCGCGTCCTCGTGCCTGGCCGTGAGCGACACCTTGGATTTATCGCCGGTCGGCGCTCCGGGCTGCTCCGCGCCGATCACGGGCTCCTTGGCCGTAACCGGCACGTTTACCGCCAAATCCGACGGGACGTACCTGGACAACACGATCACGACCGGCGAGGAACACTTCACTTTGGCGCCGAAGTGCCTGGTGATTTCGTCGGCCCCAGTCACTTGTGAGGGGATATCAGGCATCGTCAAGACGCTCGGCTACGCCTCAGTCACCTGCGTGTCGGCGACCGGCGGTGGATGCTCGTGCTCGGCTACCGTGAATCAGCCGGGCGGCATTGGCGTCGTCTCAGTTGCCCCGTCGACGGCCAGCAGCTACACGAAAGCGAATAACCAGCTCACGCTCACGAACGATGCCGGTGAATCGACCTACGCGTATTGTGCTCAGGCCAACAAGCTGACGCTCACGCCGCAACTCGCCAACCCAAAGGTCACCGGATCGATCGTGCTCGAGCGGGGGCTCTCGGCGGCTGGCGGCTCCACCGGTGTCGGCGGCACGACCGGATCGAGTGGTGCGACAGGCTCCGGCGGATCGCTCGGCACGGGCGCAAACGGCGGCGTTGCCGGAGCGATTGGCGAAGGCGGCGCGTCCTCCGCGCAAGCAGGCTCGGGCGGCCGAACTGGCAGTGCCGGTGCAAGCGGCGGTGGTGGAGGTCCGAGCGTCAGCGGACCGTGCGATATTTACAGTCGCGCGGGGAATCCATGCGTAGCGGCACACAGCACGGTGCGCGCTCTCCTTGGAACGTACAACGGCAAGCTTTATCAAGTGCGCAACGCGGCCGGCGCCACCAAGGACATCACGACGCTGGCCCCCGGCGGTTTTGCGGACGGGCTCGCGCAAGACGCTTTCTGCATGGGCACCACCTGCGTGATCACGGTTGTTTACGACCAATCCGGTAAAGGCAATGATCTCTGGTATCAAGGCTCCACGCAGGTTCCGGGCTCGACTTCGAGCACCCCGGCGAAGGCAACGACCGAAGCCTTGTCTCTGAGCGGCCACAAGGTTTATTCGCTCTATATCAACCCCAACAACAGCTATTGGGTCAACGCTTCGAAGTCTGGCATCGCTCTCGGCGCCCAGCCCGAAGGCATGTACATGGTGACGAGCGGAAAGCACTTCAACGGCGGGTGCTGCTTCGACTACGGCAACAGCGAGACCGACCGAAATGCAGACGGCTCGGGCGCGATGGACGCACTCAACCTGAGCTCCATCACTGCCTGGGGTACCGGTGCAGGTACGGGTCCGTGGGTGATGGCAGATCTCGAATATGGAGTGTTTGCGCAGAACAACACCATGAAGAATCAGAAGAATCCGTCTCAGACCGCGCCCTACGTCACTGCCGTCCTGAAAAACAACGGCACGTCCGAATTTGCGCTGCGAGGTAGCGACGCCACGGCCGGAAACTTGAGCACCTACTACAAGGGTGCCCTGCCGGGGGGCTGGAGTCCGATGAAAAAACAGGGCGCGATCGTGCTGGGCAGTGGCGGCGACTGTTGCAAGCCGGGCGGGGGCGCAAACCTCAGCGCGGGCACCTTTTACGAGGGCTGTATCGTCACCGGCTACCCGTCTGATGCGACCGAAGACGCGGTTCAGGCAAACATCGTCGCCGCGGGCTACGGCAAATAGCGCCGCGGTTCGTGGCTCATCCAGGACCGCGATACCGCTCATCCCGTGGGATCGGCTGACACGGTCCAACTAAGTTCGAAAAAAGCACGCTGCTCCCGACAGTACTGATGAGATTGGAGCACCTGCAGATGACCATCGATCGGCGAGCGCCTCGGCTGGGCCATTACGTCCCGGTCGTGACTGTCGGCGCGTTCATTGCGTTGATCGTCACTTCCTGCAGCACGTCGACGGACGGTGCGGGTGGCGTGGGCTCTGCGGGCGCTGGAGGGGCACCGATGGCAGGCTCTTCGAGCGCGGGAACGAGCGCTCGAGCGGGCTCGTCGATGAGCGGCGGAAGTTCGAGCGGTCCGGTCGGCGGCGGTGGCGCCTCGACGGCCGGGGCGCCGGGCCACGGCGGAGCAAGCAATGGCGGGACTTCGTCCGGCGCAGCGGGCGCGAGTGGCGGCAGCACCGTTGCCGGTTCGACGGCATCGGGCGGCACCGTGGCCTCGGGCGGAGCAACGGCTTCGGGTGGCACCAAGAGCTCGGGCGGCGCAGGCGGCAGCGCCGGCGGCGCCAGCACGACACGCAGTGCGGGCTGCGGCAAAACTTCCACCGTCACCTTCGGACAGGTCCCCGGCGAGTCCGGTCAGAACGTGGGTACCGGTGTTGGCGGCTACGTCAAAATTGGCAACCGTGGCTTCGCCATGAGGCTGCCTGACAACTACGACAGTAGCAAAGCGTATCCGCTGTTCTTTGGCTTTCATTGGAACGGCGGCAACTCGAAGGAAGTCGACACTGGCGGGACCAATGGCTACGAGATGGCGCATTTCGGCCTGCAAAAGCGCTCGAAGAACGGCGCCATCTTCGTCGCTCCCGACGGCCTCAACGCCGGTTGGGCAAATTCTGGAGGGCAAGATCTGAAGCTCGTCGACGACATTCTCGCGCTCGTCGAGAGCAACTACTGCGTGGACACGTCGCACATTTTCACCAATGGCTTCAGCTACGGCGGCGGCATGAGCTACGAGCTCGCTTGCGCGCGCGCCAAGGTATTCCGCGCGGCCGCCATCTACGAAGGCGCACAACTGAGCGGGTGTGACGGCGGCAACGACCCGATCGCGCTCTGGCAGATGGTCGGGCTGATGGACAAGACCTGTGACATGAAGCTTGCCACGCCGATTCGCGATCGGTTCGTGAAGAACAACGGCTGCACCGTTCAGAATCCGCCGCAGCCGCCTGAACCGCCGCCGTATTTGAGCAATGGTGGGCACATCTGCACCGACTACGCCGGCTGCTCCGCCGGGCACCCGCTGCGCTGGTGTGTGCACCAGTCCGGTCACGGCAACGCAATCGTCGACGGAACCGCAGACCTCTACAACACTTGCGCCAGCCCGCCCAAGAGCTGCTCGAGTTCGTGCCCGTGTTCGTGGGTTCCTGACGACGTCTGGAAGTTTTTCTCGTCGCTGTGAGCGTCTCCCACCACTGAGTTCAACCTCAGCGACTCCGCTCGCGCTCTTCAGCGCTCACCGTGCCGACTCGGTTGCGACAGGCTTGCCGCGCACTTTCTCCCTCGCGAATGGCAGCCCGACCTTTAGTTGCTCTCGCTCGCGTCGTTTGTCGACGGATCGGCGGGCCAGAAGCTATTGCTTCATGTGGAGCGTCTGACTTGTGCAACCCTTTTTACTATCCTCTCGACGGTAGCGCTGAGTGGTGCCTGCAGCAGCAGTCCCTCCGGCAGTGATAGCGCTGGCGGCCGCACTGGCGGCGCTGGCGCGCTGACGAACGTTGCGGGAGCGCAGTCATCCGGAACTTCGGGCAGCGGAGCAGCAGCCCACGCCGGCTCGAGCGGGAGCGTGCCCTCGAACGGCGGTAGCAGCGCGGGTACCACCTCGAACACCGCCGGCGCCACCAGCTCGGCGGGAAGCCCAGCTGGTCTCGGTGGCTCCGGCAACACGGCGGGCTCCGCGGGCACGAGCGCTCTGGCGGGAGCAGCCGGTGCTCTGACAGGGCCCTGGCCGCCATCTGCAACCTTCCAGAATCCCAGCCTTTGGCAGGATCTGCCAGACGAAGAGGTCATCCGCGTGGATGACATTTTCTACATGACCGCTTCCAACATGCACTATTCACCCGGCGCGCCGATCCTGCGCTCTTGGGACTTGGTGAACTGGGAATACGTCGGTCACGCCATCCCTGTCTTGGATTTTTCGCCGAAGTACGATTTGAACGGTGGCCAAGCGTACATCAAGGGCGATTGGGCCTCGTCGTTGCACTATCGCAAGTCGAACAAGACATTCTACTTCTTGGGCTGCATCGAGTTCAGCAAGACCTATATCTACACGGCTCCCGCAGCCGAGGGTCCGTGGCAGAAAAAAGCCAGCATCAACAACTGCTACTACGACGCAGGCTACCTGATCGACTACGACGACTCGGCCGACGACACCATGTACGTCGCCTACGGTAGCGGCAACATCAGCGTGGCCCAGCTGAGCCCCGACGGGCTATCGCAGGTCAAGGCGCAGCAAGTGTTTTCTCCCAACGGCGCGTATCCGATCGAGGGCTCACACTTCTTCAAGTACAAGGGTAACTATTACATCACTCCCACTCGCCCTGCAGATGGGGAGTTCGTGCTCAAGGCCAGCAATGTCTGGGGGCCGTACACGGCCAAGGCAATCATCGACAAGACCAAGGGGCCGATCGCCGGCGGCGGAGTGCCCCACCAGGGCGCGTTCCTGCAAACCCAAAAGGGCGACTGGTACTACATGGGTTTTCAGGACGCTTTCCCGGGCGGTCGCGTGCCGGTGTTGGCGCCGGTCACTTGGAGCGCGGACGGTTGGCCAAGTGTGCAGCTCGTCAACGGCGCTTGGGCGGCAAGCTATCCGTACCCGGACGTGCCGCGTCCGCCTCAAGCAACCAAATCCCATACCGGAAAAGAAACCTTCAGCGGCAAGACGCTCGCGCCCGAATGGGAGTGGAATCACAATCCCGACAACACGAAGTGGTCGATCGACAACGGCGTTACGCTGCACACGGCCACGGTCACGACCGACCTGTATAGCGCCCGAAATACACTCACCCATCGCAACATCGGCCCGCAATCGACAGCCACCATTCAAGTCGATATCAGCGGCATGAAAGACGGCGACATCGCCGGCCTCGCGCTGCTTCGGCACTTTTCGGCCTACGTTGGCATCAAGAAATCTGGCGGTTCGAGCAAAGTAGCGATGGTCAGCGGCTTGACCATGAACACCAGCGGCTGGGCGACCACCAGCACCGGTACGGAAGCCGCCAGTAGTCCCATCACCGGCACCACCATTTGGTTGCGCGCTACTCTCGACGCGAGGCCTGGCTCGGGCCGCCAAGGCAAGTTCTCGTACAGCACCGATGGCACGACGTTCACCTCGATCGGGCCCGCCTACACGTTGAACAGTGACTGGCAGTTCTATCCCGGTTATCGCTACGGCATTTTCAACTTCGCCACCTCGGCATTGGGTGGCTCGGTGATGATCAAGAGTTTCGAGCTGACCGTCCCCTGATCGCCGCGCTCGCTCGTTTTTTCTCTGCAACGAGCAACGCGCCGCGGCAGTAGCTGTTCATGATAGCAGCGGCCCCTACTGGCATTCGGATGTGCGTCGTCGCGGCCCTGCTGGCGGCCGCCTGCCAGTCCAACTCTGGCGACAACGGCTCCACGGCGGGCAATAGCTCTGGCGGAGGTGGGCCCGGTGGCATCCCCGGTGGCGCGCCGGGTGCAGCGGCAGGAGCAGGCAACGTGGGTGCGGCCGGCCATGCGGGGCAAAACGCGAGCGGAGGCAATCCTGCCAGCGCGGGCAGCGCAGGTGACGGCGCTTCGGGTACGACGAACGCTGCGGGTACAGGTGGCGGCACAGCCAACGGCGGTGCGGGCTCTGGCGGTCAGGGCGGCAGTGGAGGTGCCCCTTTGACTTGCACCACGCCCACGCCCACGAGCGCCGCGTTCAGCGTCGACACGACTGGCGTCACTTTCAGCTTGGGCAGCGGAAAAATGAAGCTGCAAGTTTGCAAAGAGGACATCATTCGCGTGGCGTACACCACCGCCAACGCCTTGCCGACCAAGACGTCACTGTCGGTGAGCAACACCTGGGACGCGCCAACCCCATTCTGTGTGTCCGAGGCCGCCGGCACCGTGACCATCACGACTGCGCGCATGAAGGCGAAGGTCAACGCGACGAGCGGCGTAGTCACGTACACCGATCTGAGCGACAAAGTATTGTTGGCGGAGGACAGCAAGTCGCTCACCCCGGCCACTGTCGAGGGCGTGAGCACCAACAAGGTGGTGACGGTGTTCAACTCACCGAGCGACGAGGCACTGTTCGGGCTCGGCCAGCACCAAGAGAGCGTGGTGAACTACAAAGGGAAGAACCAACGGCTGGCCAACTCCAACACGCAGATCGCCATCCCGGTGTTGGTTTCGAACAAGGGCTACGGCGTGTTCTGGGACAACTACTCCAACTCGGACTTTGCCGGTGGAGATTCGAGCAACACCAAGTATCGCTACACCTCAGAAGCTGGCGATCTGGTCGACTACTACTTCTTTTACGGGCCGAGTATCGATCACGTGGTGTCGCTCTATCGCACGGCTACCGGCGCCGCGCCGATGTTCAGCAAGTGGGCCTACGGCCTGTTCCAGTCCAAGGACCACTATGCGAGCACCAGCGAGCTTCTCGCGGTGAAGAACAGCTATCGCACCAACAACATTCCCGTCGACGTGATCGTTCAGGATTGGGACTACTGGGATCCCTACGCGTGGGGGTCTCACTTCATGGACGAAACGCGCTTCCCCGATCCGGCGGCTCTCGTCACCCAGATGCATAGCGCGAACATCCATTTGATGATCTCGGTCTGGCCGCTCTATCAACAGGTGACGGAGCGCAAGGCGGGCGAGATGGACAACTACAACGCCTTGAACGCGATCAACGCTCTCTTGCCGACCAGCGGTACGCACCACTTTTACGATCCGTTCAACGCCGCAGCCCGCACCCTGGTCTATCAACAGACCTACGATCGTCTGATCGGCAAATACGGCTGGGATGCGATCTGGGCCGACAACACCGAACCGCAGGCGTATCCGGACCCGGTCAACGTGCACTCCGCCACCACCGCGGCAGGCAAAGGCGCGCTGGTCATCAATGCCTATCCGCTCGAGCATAATCGCGCGCTGTACGAGGGCTGGCGCAAAGTGGGGCCGAACGGCAAACGTGTCTACGTGCTGACGCGCAGCGCGTTCGCTGGCCAGCAGCGCTTCGCCGCCGGCGTCTGGTCGGGCGACATCAACTCCGACTTCGGCACCTACGTCAAACAGGTGCCTGCAGGGCTCAGTTACGCGCTTTCTGGTATGCCCTACTGGACCACGGATATCGGCGGGTACTTCGGCGGCTCCGTGAACTGGAGCTCGGCCGCGAGCAACGAGCTGTTCACGCGCTGGTTCCAATTCGGCGCGTTCTGCCCGACGTTCCGCATCCACGGTCAAGGCGCGCGCGAGCTGTACAACAATGTGTGGAGCGCGAGCACCAAAGCCAACCTGCTCGCGGTCGACACTCTGCGCTATCGGCTGATGCCCTACATCTATTCGATGGCGTCGATGGTCACGCGCGACGGGTACACCATGATGCGACATCTGGTGTTCGACTACCCGAGCGATACGAACGTCTACGGCATCCCCGACCAGTTCATGTTCGGGCCCGCATTCCTCGTAAACCCGGTGGTGACCGCGGGAGCCACGTCGCGCTCCGTATACTTTCCCGCTGGCACCTGGTTCGATTTTTGGACGGGCACGTCGTCCACTGGCGGCAGCAAGAAAACGGTGGATGCACCGTTGAGCCATCTGCCGCTTTTCGTTCGCGCAGGGTCCATCGTGCCCATGGGACCGAACATCCAATACGCGACCGAGAGCGTCGACCCGCTGGAAATCCGTGTCTATCGCGGCAAAGATGCTAGCTTTACTCTGTACGAAGATGCTGGTGAAACCTACGACTACGAGAAGGGCCAGTTCTCGCAGATCGCACTCACTTGGAATGATGCAGCGAAGACGCTGACCATTGGCGCGCGCACTGGCACGTTCACCGGCATGGTCGCGAGCAGGACGTTCAACGTCGTGTTCGTCGCTGACAATCATGGTGCCGGCACGGAGGTCAGCGCGACCCCCGACCAGGTCGTCAAGTACGACGGCACTCAGGCCGTGGTCACCGCCAAGTAGAAAACCGACCCTCGAGCCGTCAGCGATCATCGCTCGCTTCAATTTTCCTCAATGAGCCAATTTTCAGGAAAAACAGGCCGAAATCCGAAATGGTGTGAGTGATTTTGCACTCGGACCGACCCTTATAACTCGTGCACTCAACCCGGAAGGCGCATCGGCTCGTGTCGTCGCTGGCGATGTCAAAAGCCCTGGGCAACCGCAATGACTAGACAATTCCAGCCACGTTTTCGCCGCGACCTTTCGGTAACCGCGCTCGTCTTCGCCCTCGCCGGCATTGGCTGTGGCCCTAGCGGCGAGGCCAATGGCGGGCCGGGCGGTGGCAGCTCCACCGCGGGCACCGGGTCTGCCGCCGGTCCGAGCGGAGTGGGGCAGGGTGGTGCGTCCGGGGGCTCGGTCGTCAATCCCGGTGCTGGCGGACCCTCGAATGGAGGAACTGCTCCGCAGCAGTCCGCTTGTACGACTGACACCCAGCAGCCGAGCAGTGCGCCAATCCGTCGCCTGACGCGCAACGAGTTCAACAACACGGTCGCCGTGCTGTTGGGTGATACGACTTCCCCTGGGCTCAACCTCCCGCCCGAAGTGCTCGGGAATGGTTTCAGCAACGACGCCCTGCAGCAAACCGTCTCGGCCGATCTGGTTTCTGGGTACAACGATGTTGCTGCAGGTATCGCCAGTCGCGCGGTTGCCGCGACCTCGCTCTCCAAACTTCTGCCCTGCGCGGCGAGCGCGACCACCGGCACCAGTCAGGACAGCTGCGCCCAAACCTTCATCAACAGCTGGGTGCCCAAAGCCTACCGTCGCCCGCTCGCCGCTGGCGAAGGGGATGCTCTCTTGGCTCTCGAGAAGAGCGTGACGAGTGCCGACACGTTCAGCTCTGGGATCGCGGCAGTAATCGAAGCGGTCTTGCAGTCTCCTGACTTTCTGTATCGGCCCGAGTTTGGTACGGCGGACCCGAAGCAGCCCTCGCTGCGCCGTCCGACCGGCGATGAGATGGCCACCCGCCTGTCGTACTTGTTTTGGGGCTCGAGCCCAGATGATGCCCTACGCGCCGCAGCGGTGAGCGGCGAGCTCGTCACGTCGGAGGGCATTCTCAAGAATGCCAAGCGCTTGCTCGACGACGACAAGGCGCATGGGGTGGTGAAGTTCTTCTTCGACAGCCTCCTGCCGATCACCACCTTGACGGACCAAACGCGGGACACCACCAAGTACCCGAATTTCTCGCCGCAGATGGGCTCCTTCATGAGGACCGAGACCGAGAAGTTCCTCGACAATCAGATATTCGTCGAGAACGGCTCGTGGCCCTCGGTGTTCACGGCCAACTACACGTTCGTGAACGAGTCGTTGGCGAAATTTTACGGCATCAGCGGCGTCACCGGGACCGCATTCCAAAAGGTGTCGGTCGATCCCAGTCAGCGGCGCGGCCTGCTGACCCAAGGCTCGATCATGACCGGAACGACGGTAACGAACTCGACCAACCCTGTACTGCGCGGCTCGTTCATCCTGAACAAGCTATTGTGCATGAACATCAGCCTGCCATCCGATCCGGCGATTCTGGCTTTGGTAGCCGTGCCCTTGGACGTCAACGGGCCTACCGCCCGCGAACGCTATACGGAGCATTCGAAACAGACCCTCTGCCAAGGCTGCCATCGCCTCATCGATCCCGTCGGGTTTGCGCTCGAGAATTACGATGCCGTCGGGCAATACCGTACGACCGAGAACAACGTGACGATCGACGCCAGCGGAAAGCTACCCCAAGCGACAGAGGTCATCTCGGGCGCAGTTCAGCTCGCACAGCAGCTCGCAGATTCCGCTCAGGTTCAACAGTGCTTTGCTCAACACTGGATCGAGTACGGGTACGGGCGCAGCATGCGCGGCACCCCTGAAGACCGGTGCCTACAAGAGAACATCAACACCGCGTTCAAGGCCTCTGGGTACAACGTCAAGCAGCTGCTGCTCGATCTGACGCAGACCACCGCGTTTCAGTATTTGCCCGCTCAGGAGTGATGGTTAGATGCCGAACTTTCGTTTGAGTCGACGCGCCGTTCTGCGCGGGGCAGGTAGCATCGCGATAGCCCTGCCTTGGCTCGAAATCATGCGCCCGGAGCGACAGGCGCAGGCCGCTCCCGTTGCGGGAAAGCCCGCCAATCACTTTTTGGCCGTGTTCCAACCCGGCGGCACCGTCCGCAACGCGAGCGGGGTGGATAAGTGGGGGCCGACTGGTACCGAAAGCAACTTCACTCTCAGCCCGATTCTGAAGCCGCTCGAGCCTATTCGGAAGAAGCTGCTCATCGTCGATGGCACGGACATGAAGAGTGCCGTGGGCGAACAGCACCAGGCCGGCATCATTGCCTGGCTCACTGGCAGCGTTCAGGCGCCCAACCTGGGGTACGCGACCGGGCCGTCGATCGACCAAGTGATCGCCAAGCGGCTGTACACGAATCAAAAGAAGAAGAGCATCCAACTGGGGATTCGCTGGGCGACAGGTAAATCGCACGGCAGCCTGCACCCGATCAATTGCGCGAACTTCGACGCCGACAACAACAGCCCCATCGGTCCCCTGGTCGACCCTCAGACGGTCTGGAAGGATCTGTTCGGATCGATCAGCACTGGCGGAAGCGGGGATGCGAAGGCCGCAGCGGCGCTCAAGCGCCAGCAGTCGATTCTAGATTTCGTGGACAAGCGGTATGACGCACTTTCGCAGCGCCTCGGCGCCGCCGACAAGCTGCGGCTCCAGGAACACCTGAGCAAGATTCGCGAGCTCGAAAAAGGCTTGATGGCCATCCCGAGCACCTCTTCGATCTGCACCCAAGTGCCGAACGTGAGCACCTCGGATTACAATCCCCATCCGGCCTACTCCGACGACGGCATGACCTTCGACACGGCGACGGACAAGGCAATCCCCAAGGTCGGAAAGTTCATGACCGACATGATGGTCATGGCTTTGGCTTGCAACCTCGCGCCCGTCGGCACCCTGCAGTGGAGCGACACCGAGGCCAAGCACACGTTCCCATGGCTCACCCTGCCGGAGAACAATCACTACCACTTTTACCAGCACGACGGCGGGTTTCGCCCGGTACAATGCGAGCAGATCGCGACCTGGTACTCGCAACAGCACCTGTATTTGCTGCAGCAACTGGATGCCGTGGTCATCGGTGACCACACCTTGCTCGACGAGACGGTGGTGTTCTTCGGCTCCGAGCTGTCTGAGCCACCAACGCACAAGAAGAACAACATGCCGTTCATGCTCGCTGGCGGTGGCGGTTTGAACACCGGCACCACGGGCCGCTGGATCAAGAAGACCGGCGAGTCTCACAACAATCTGCTGGTTTCGATCTTGAACATGTTCGGCGATACTCGCACCACCTTCGGCAGCCAGGGCTACTCCACTGGGCCCATGACCGGCATCGTCTGACGGAGTGGCAACGCGCCGCAGGTGATGAGCGCATCCGCCGCCGGTGAGATCGAGCTTTCACGCTGCGGCTGCGCCAAAGACCCGCGCAGAGTCTGCGAGCTTTGTCGTACGCCGGAGCACGCGTTTCTGGCCTGCTCGCTCAGCTGCCTGCGCGCTCACCAACTCGCCGAGCACGGCTCGGTGCCGGCAGAGACGGCTCGCCGTATCAGCCACGCGCAGCAGGAGATGAATCGCCGCGCGCCAGACGCTTCCGAATGGTACGCCTACCATCGCCGCCGTTTGATGGACGAGCTCCCCCAGAGCTCTGGGGATTTGTGCGTATTGGGCGCGGGCAACTGCGCGGACATCGATCTCGAGTATTTGGCCCAGCGCTTCCGTGAGATCGCCCTAGTCGATCTCGATGGCGACGCGATTGAGCGCTCGCGCGATCGCCAGCCGAAGGCGGTGCGAGAACGCATCGTGCTCCACGGTGACCGTGATCTGTCGGGGATCTTGCCGCATTTGGACGAGTGGGCAGAGCGGTTTCCGAGCGACGCAGAGCTTCAGCAGACATCGCTCCGGGCCGCGCACGGGTTGCTGCAAAGTATCGGCAAAGCGTTCGACGTGACGCTTTCGACCTGCGTACTGAGTCAACTCGTATTGCCCTTCCAAGAAACCTGGGTGCTGAACGAGGACGAGTGGGACAAGCTGAGCGCCTGCACCACCGCGGTTCATCTGGCGACCCTATTTGGAGCCACGCGACCGGGCGGCAGCGGTTTCATGGCCTTCGACGTGGTGTCGTCGGATCATCTGCCGGGCCTGCTCGCGTATCGAGAGCGTCCAGGCGCCGAGCTGCAAGCATTCGTCGAACAGCAGGTGGCGTCCGAGCAAGTGTCGTTGAACCCTGCGCCGAGCGAGCTGCTGGCGCAGTTGACGGGTTCGGGGTTGGGCGCGGCGCTTGCGCGTGTGCGCATCACGTTGCCCTGGCTTTGGGACATCAAGAGCGCGCATCAATTGGTGTACGGGCTGGCTTTTCAGCGTCTTTGAGCGGGTAGCGAGTCGTTCAGGGGCGCGCGAAAGAGAACGCCTCCGTCTCGCTGAGCGATGCCTCTTCGGTCACGCCTCCGGCCGCGCTGGTAACGAAGAATTGCGGCTCGATTTTGAACTTGGCGTCCAGGCGTTCACTGATGGCCTGGATGGCGCGAGGCACCGCATCTCGCTCCAGTACGCTGACGGTGCATCCTCCGAAACCCCCGCCCGTCATGCGCGAGCCGTAGACGCCGGGTTGAGCGCGTAGCGCAGCAACGGCCTCGTCGAGTTCGACGCAGCTGACCTCGTAGTCGTCCTGCAACGAAGCGTGGGAGGCCCACATCAGCTTGCCCAGTTGGCCGAGTTCACCCGCTTCGAGGGCCCGCGCGGCAGCCAAGGTGCGAGCGTTCTCGCTCACCACGTGGCGACAGCGCCGCGCGATCAGCGGCGGCAAGTGCGAAGTGAACGCTTCGAATTCAGTGATGTCGACGTCACGCAGTGCGCGGACAGCTGGTCGATGTCTTGCGATTTCACGAACGCCCTCTTCGCATTGCCGACGCCGCTCGTTGTACGCCGAGGAGGACAGTTCGTGCTTGACGCGCGTGTCGCAAATCAACACGCAAGCGCTAGCCAAGCGCACCGGAATGGCTCGATACTCGAGTGTGCGACAATCGATCTGCAACGCCTGATTCGGCATCGCCAGCGCGCAGATGTACTGATCCATGATGCCGCACAAGGTGCCGACGTAGGTATGCTCGGCACTTTGCCCCGCGAGCGCCAGCTGCAGGAGATCGGGCGTTCGCGAGCCACCGAGGGCGGCCAGAGCATAGCCGACCGACACTTCCAAAGCGGCCGATGCAGACAGACCTGCGCCTGCCGGAACGTCACTGTCGATCAGCAGGTTGGCGCCTGATAGGGGGAAGCCGCGTTCGAGCAACGCGCGCGCGGTCCCCTCCAGGTAATCGAGCCAGGAGCCGCTCCGCTTGGGGCCCGGCTGTGACAGGTCGAACTCTACCGTTTGTCCCATCGTCAGCGAGCGCGCGATCACCCGTGTGTCCGAACGTCGAGCGCCCGCCACGTAGGTGCGGCGCTCGATGGCGATCGGCAGCACGAAACCATCGTTGTAGTCCGTGTGCTCACCGATCAAATTCACGCGCCCCGGCGCAGAAAAGAGCCGCGGCGATTGCAGATAGAGTTCCTGGAACCGTTCTTTGAACGAGCGGAGATCGCGCATGGTACTTTCGGCTTTCGACTGACCTTCGGGCTGCGCTCAGCCCGGATAGTAGATCACCCGCGGATCATCCGCGGCGCGTCGATACTCCCAAGCGGCGTCCGTCATCTTCTTCAGATCGAAGGCCGGCCGCCAGTTGAGCACGAGCTTGGCTTTGCTGTTGTCGAGCCAAGTGGAAAAGTAAGGCGTGTTGACCGGCACGCCGACCGCGCCGCGGGTCTCGGCCAAGTACCGAGCGAGCGCGCCGTAATCCACCGGTTCATCCATGCAAACGTTGAAGGTCTGACCGCGGGTTCCTGCGTGGTCGAGCGCGCATACAATCGCCGAGACCAGGTCTTCGACGTGGACGAAATTGCGCTTCAACGGCACGCCCTGAGCGTCGAGCATGATCGGCACCGCGTTGCTCTCGCGGTACTTCGCGGCGCGTTCCGGACCCACCAAATCACACCAACGCGGACCGCCGAAGACGTCCGGACCAAACGAGAGCTGGTACTTGAAGTCGTCCTTGTCCATGATCCAGGGCGCGCGCAGACAGCACGTCCAGAGCCCGTACTGGATCTGGTACTGCTCGAGCATGACCTCTTCGAGGACCTTCGAAAGAGCATAGCAGCCAGGATACGCGCGGTGCTTTTGCGCTTCGGTGATGGGCGCTGGGGCTGGATAGAAGAAGTGCCCGAGACTTGCGTCACCCCCGATCAGAATGAACTGGCGAAAGTCGGGGCTTTCCCGGCAGGCTTCGAGCAGCCAAAACATGCCTTTGACCGCGACGTCCATGATCGACTCGGGGGTTTCCTTGGGCGTCGCCAAGTGCAGCACGTGAGATACGCCGTCCATCGCGCGGAGCACGCTGTCTCGCTGATCGATTGAACCCCGAATGATTTCCAATCGTTCGCGTGGGGGCAAGACGCGGTTATGACACAACGCCCGAATGCGAAACCCACGATAGGCCGGATCATCGAGCAGGCGCTGGATGAACGCTTGCCCTACTTTTCCGGTGGCGCCGGTAACCAGGATCCGGTTCTGCTTGGCTCGCGCGTCGCCTTCGTTGCCCGCCTCGGCTTCATGGGATTGCATGTTCACGTGTTCCAGTTCCTCTCCCGCGGGCGCACCGCCGAGACCGCTCACTTGAATTATTCCGTCGCCGCCGATTCGTTCGGCAGAGACGTGAGTCGTAATTCAACCGGTTGTATTCCGGTATCATTGTGGCATTTCGTCAAGTGGAAACTAGGCTTTTAGCGTAAAAATTTGCAGCGCTCCGCGTCAACGAGCGTCCTAGGGACCGGAACAGCTGCGCAGAGTCCGAAGGCTTACATGATAGAGTCGGCGTAGAAAATGGTGACTCCCATCAAGAAGTCGCGCGCTGGCGGGCAGCTCTCGGCAACCGAGCTGCCACCGGGTTCGTTTTCCGGTAGCGCAACTCGTTTCGAGCCGCCAAAGAAGCGCGTCACGATCGCGGACTTGGCCCGCGCTCTGGGTATGGATAAGTCGAGCGTTTCGCTGGCGCTACGCGACAGTCCCCGCATCTCCCAGACGACCCGAACACGTGTGCGACAGGCGGCGACGGAACAAAACTACTCGCCGAATTGGGCAGCCAAGCAGCTCGCCGGATCCGCCGAGCGCGCAGTCGGGCTGATTATGCCTGCCACGTTCGAGTGTCTCGTGCACCCCCCCGTGGCGAGCACGACACAGACCCTGGCGCGACTCACTGCCGCGCGCGGCCTGACGCTCAATTTGATCGCGAGCGAGCAGTTGGAACCATCCGACGAACCGATTTTGCCGCTACATGCTGACGGGCTCCTGGTGTGGGGAGACGTCCCTGCAGCGTCGGTTTTGCGCTTCTCTGCGGCCTACTCCAGACCCGTGATCGTCCTCGATCCTCACCACCCGAGCTACGCGCGCTACACGGGCAATGCGCTCTGGATCCAGAACCGTGAAGGCGCTCGTACCATCGTGAGCCATCTGCTCGAGCGCGGCGCGGAGCACTTGACCTTTGCCCAGTACGCATTCGACCACTTGGGACACGTCGAGCGCTGGCGCGGCGCCCGCGAGACCTGGGTCAAGCACGCTTCACCCGAGACCATCAACAAGATCGCTCATCAAGACCTAACGGACGCGGAACTGAAGCAAATCGCCAGACGCCGCAACGCGGCAATCTTTTGCTCCAATGACCGTGGCGCGATGCAGGTGTGGCACCGCTTGCTGAGGCTCGGCATTTCGGTGCCCGGTGATGTGAAGCTGGCCGGTTTCGATGGCGATGAGTACGGCGCGCTGATCGGTCTGACCACGGCGCAATTCGACTCGGAGCGTCTCGCCGCATCCGCCTTCGACGCCATCCTCGAACTCGTGTCCCACGGGTCGATGGGCATCGTCGAAGCGACCGTACCCGTGGTCTTGCGCACGGGCACCACGAGTTGAGGACGCGCCATGACTCGCCCCGAAAGCGTCGAGTCGGCTTGACAGGGCCAACGGCATTCGTTTAATTCAACCGGTTGATTCTGCTAATAATTATGATGACCTTCGAAGATCGACCGCAAGCCGCGGTCAAAGAGGGCGGATGCTCAGGCTCAAAACGTTGCTCCGGGCTTTTTCACTGGTTCTCTTCGCCAGCAGCTGCGGAGGTGGCTCCGTGAGCTCCGTGGGCAAGACACCGCCGACCGCCACGCCCGCTCATGCGGTCTCGATCCAGCAGCAAGCGTGGGGTGAAGTCGACGGAAAGCCGGTAACCCTCTTCACCCTGACCAACAAACACGGCTTGGTGCTGAAGGTCGCGAGCTACGGAGGGATCATCACGCAGTTTCACGTGCCTGATCGCAACGGCAAACTCGGCGACATCGTGCTCGGCTTCGACGATCTCGCAAGCTACGTGAAGAGCAGCCCGTACTTCGGCGCCGTCATCGGTCGCGTGGCGAACCGCATCAGCGGGGCTCAGTTTCAGCTCGAAGGAACGACCTATCGTTTGGCCGCCAACAACGGCAGCAACTCACTGCACGGCGGCGTGAAGGGTTGGGACAAGGTGGTGTGGGACGCGGTCGCGCTCGACACCCCGGAAGGGCCCTCTGTCCAACTGAGCTACACCTCCAAAGACGGCGAAGAGGGTTTTCCTGGCACGGTGCAGGCCAAGAACACCTACACCTTGACCAACGACAACGAGCTGAAGGTCGAGATGAGTGCGGTGTCGGACCGCGCGACCGTGATCAACATGGCTCACCACTCGTATTGGAACTTGGCGGGGCACGCGTCGGGACCGGTGCTGGAGCAAGTCGCCAAGATTGACGCACATCAATTCACGCCCAACGACCCGCTCCTGCACACGGTGGGCGGGGAAATCACGCCGGTGGCCGGCGGAGCGTTCGACTTCACCACGCCCAAGCCAATCGGCCGCGATTTGAAGGCTTCCGGGGGCGACCCTATCGGCTTCGATTCCAATTGGATCGTCGACGGCCCGCCGCACGAGCTGCGCCCGGTGGCACAAGTGAAAGATCCTCGTTCGGGTCGAGTCCTCACGCTCAGGGGTGATCAACCTGGCGTCCAGTTCTATACAGGCAATTATCTGGACGGCACGCTGGTTGGAAAGGGCGGGGCAAAGTACGCGCAATACTCCGCGTTCTGTCTCGAGACCCAGCGCTTCCCCAACGCGATCAACGTTCCCGCTTGGCATGATCAGGTGATCCTGAAGCCGGGAGAGATTTACACGAGCAGGATGATTCACTCTTTCACGACGGAGTGAGAGCGAGCTCGGAGTGCGGGGCGCTCGCAATCGCCCCGCACGGCGGACCTGGCTAGGTCGTGCTCACGGAAGATGCGCGAGCCACGGTTGATCGGCCCCGTTGTACGTTCCGTGGCCGGCCACCCATTTGCCATCGTCAGAAACGGCCATCGCGCTCGTGAGCGTCCAGCCGCTGAGCGAGGCCGCGTCGACGAAGCTGCTGATCGCGTGTGCGCCGGTAGCATCCCAGACGGTGGCCACGGTAGGGCTGTCGCCCGTCCACCCCACGCTCACTTTGCCGTCGCGACTGGTCGAGTTGTAGTGCCCGGGTTTGACATCGATGACGGAAAAATTGCTGCCGGACCACTTGATCGCTCGCTCGAACCCAACGCCGCCATACTCGTAGCCAACGATCACCGTGCCGTCCGCGCTGATGTCCGTGGGATCGTAGTTGCCGAAGTCCGGTTGTTGCGGGAGCTTGACCGTGCCGCTATTCGCCTTCCAGAACCAACCCACATGACCAGCCACGTACTCATCCCCTACGACGATCGAGCCATCGGCGTTGGTTGCGTACGCCGCGCTGAAGTCCGTGCCTAATTTCAGAATGAGTGTCGTGGTCGAGCCCACTTTGACGATGGCTTGTTGCCCATCGAAGTCGGCATAGCCAACGGTTACTTTGCCGTCCCGGCTGACATCGGCGGCGTATGCCGTGTACGAACCAAAGCTGAGGGCTGAGGTGGTGCCATTGACGTATTGGAACGAACTGCTTTCGCAGGAGCCGTAGATGGCGCTGCTCGAGTCTACGGCGTGCGCGGAGCAAAACGTCTTACCCGCGGGGCGGGGAATAACGTTCAGAGTGCCGTTCACGAAGCGCCAAGGATGTCTGCTGGTTTGATCCGCTGGCCTCGACTCCCCGACCACGACGGCCCCGTCGGGACTGATATTGTAGACGTAGCTCTCGTTGTCACCCAGCGGGATGCCAATGCAGCGGAACGTTTGAAACTGGCAGCGATTGCCGTTGAAGTTCGCCTTGCATTGGCATGCATTCGCAGTGCACGTGCCGCCGTTGCTGCAGTCAGAACTGCTCAAGCACGCGACGCACTGTGATCCGCTCGCCGCAAGCTTGCAAACGGTACCCGAGCACGACGAGCTCGTGCACTGACACACTCCGTCGATCGTGTTGTCGGGCGAGCCGTCGCAGTTGTTATCGGTAGACGACGTGCAATCTCTGGCAGCGGGCCCGACCGAGCCCGTGCACGTGCCCCAGGAGCTGGACGTGCCGTCGCTAGACGCACTGCAAGTTTGACTACCGGCCTTGCAGATCCCCTTGCCGTCCTGCGCGTGAGTTTGGCACGCTTGCTTCGAGCCAGGCGTGCATGCGCAGGCGGACTCTTGATTGTCGATGACCCCGTTGCAGTCATTGTCCAAACTCGACGCACAATTGCGGGCGGACGGACCAACTGCGCCTGAGCAACTGCCCCAAAAGCTGGTGCTGTTGTCGCTCGACGAGGCACAGGTCTGCGTGCCGGCCTTGCAGATCCCCTTGCCGTCGACTGCGCCGGCATGGCCGCCGCAAGCTTGTTGAGCGCCGGGGACGCAGGCGCAGACGGTGTCGACCGTATTGTCCGCAATGCCATCGCAATCGTTGTCGTCTTTTGAACGGCAGTCGCGATTCGTTTTGTAGACCGCGCCAACGCAGGTCCCAAACGCGCCAGCGCTGCAGGTGCTCAACCCGAGTTTGCAGATGCCGACGGCTTTGGTTGGGCCGCACGGTTGCGTTTCTGCGTTCTTGCAGCTGCAGCCCTCGTTCGGAATGCCATTGCAGTTTCCGTCGTCCCCGGGGACGCATGAGTCCTGCGGCTTTGCGATGATGCTACAGTTACTCAAGACACCGCCGGTGCACATTTGCGTGCCTTCGGCGCAGTTGCCCTTCGCGTTCGCGCAAATGCTCGACTTGCCGTCGACGCAAGCGCAGCCTTCGTTCGGGACGCCGTTGCATGAGTCGTCATTGCCTTGCGCACAGCTGTCCGCGTGCGGGCTGACACTGCAGGCGCCCCACGTACCGCTAGCTAGACAGGTCTGCTTTCCGAGTGCACAGCTGCCGAGGGCACCGGCCTCGGCGCACGTGCGCTCGGCAGCTGCCGTGCACTCGCCTGGCGGCTCGCCCGGCATACCCGCATCTCCTCCGCCTTGGCCTGCGGCTTGGCTCGAACCGGCATCGCCCCCCGTGTGCGAAACTACGGGACTGCCCGACGCACCGCCCGTCGCTTTTCCAGCGTTGCCTGCGCTACCTGCGCTACCCCCTTGGCCGACTCCGCCGTTCCCTGCGGCGTCCTTCGAACGCTCGAAGTCGCGCTTGGGGCTGCTGCACGCGCCCATTAGCCACGTAATGCTGCCGAAGATTAAGGCGCCCCTGCAGATACCAAGTCGTTGCCCCTGCGCGATCATCGCCGGCGTATAGCGCACTTGCCGGCATACTCCTACTCTGTCGAGGGCCGCGTTGCTCGTCCCCTGTGAGCGCGACCGTTTGGGAATTGTCTGATCACGCAGTGCCCATCAGGCTTGGCCGTCATGCGCTCGCCAGCATGCGGAGCAACCCTTACGAAGTTAGGTATTCCAGCTGCGAAAGAATTGGTTCCTTCATACTCTCATAATCGCCCGCCCACCAATCGGTGCGGGACCGGAACCAATCCAGCGCGGCGTTGAGGTACGGCGCGAAGGGGTAGAGGACCACGACCGAGATGCCCATCTGCGACTTGATGCGCGCGCGTCACTCCCCAACCCAAGTTGAAATCGAACTTGCCTTGCGCGAGCTGCGATTGGATGTACAGGCCGTCGAACATACGCAAATCGTCTCCGGACCCTTGCGCCAAGATCGAGTCACTGCCGTTCAGGAAAGTAGCTTACTCCGAGGCCTTTGCCGTAGTGCGCAGCCGCACCCATATGAAAGGGAGCCACTTCGAGTCGCGCACCGCCACCGTATGCACTGGTGTGCCGCGGCGAGTCTTGCGTAGATCTGTTGATAGGCGCCATTGAAGTCGACCGGGCTGCCGAGGGCGAAGCCAAATCCGTACAGAAGCGAGCGTCGGCTTCAAACAACTTCGCCAGCACGGTTCACGAGCGCGTCCTTTCGACTGTAGCGCGGGGAAAATTTCGTGTTGAATGGCCCGCCCCCAATATGAGACGGCAGGTCCCAGCGTTGCGCGCAACCTGCGACGTGCTAGAAGCGCGCGGATGCGAACTTCGGGGCGTGGCGATCGACTGGGCGGTATCCTGATTGGGTTGTTGGGCGCCTTCCTGACCATTGCCGCGTGCGGGTCGCCGAAGCGTGATTTCTCGTCGGGAGCCCAAGCGGGTCGCGCTGGCGCCGACAACGCAGGGCAAGGCGGAGTCAGCGGAGCAATGCACGGCAGCGCTGGGTCGAGCGCTGGCAAAGCTGCTGGCTCGGGTGCCGAGGCAGGTGGCGACGGCGGCGTTGGCGGCGCGGACCAAAGGGAAGAAGGGGGCAGTGCAGGCGTGGGCGGAGTTGTGGCCCCCCCGCTGACCGATTGTCTCATGTCAGCAACGCGCTCGTGCGCCGAAGCAGGTCTGCTCGGCAGCTGCGCTGCAGGCACTCAGTTGTGCGGGCCGGACGGGAAGTGGGGGGCCTGCAGCGTGACGGCGAAGCCGAAGGATGCGTGCGCCACTGGCAATGACGACACCTGCAACGGCGTCGCAAACGAGGGTTGCGCTTGCGTGCTCGGTGCCGAACGCGCCTGCGACGGCGCCAAGGGAAACTGCGCAAACGGAAAACAGACCTGTGCTGACGGCACTTGGAGCGCCTGCAGTATCGCAGCAAAAACAGCGGACGCATGCACCCCGGGTGACGATGCCAATTGCAATGGCACACCGAACGAGGGCTGTGCCTGTAAAGATGGCGCGGTGCAAGGCTGCGGTCCCATGGCCGTCGGCATTTGTAAGCCAGGCACGAGCACCTGCAGCGCCGGCGTCTGGGGCGCTTGTGTGGGCGCCGTCGTCGCCGCCACGCGCGACTGCAGCTCCAGCCTAGACAACGATTGCAACGGCGTAGCCGACAACACGCTCGACAGTGTTTGCCAGTGCAAACCGGCACAGCAACAGGCGTGCAATGCCCATTCAGGATTCGACGGCAAAGGCATCTGCAAAGCGGGCACTCAAACGTGCGCTGCGTCGAGCAACAAATCCTCGAGCTCGTGGCTGACTTGCTCTGGGGACGTGGGCCCGGCTGCACGAAATTGCGGCTCGAGCGCCGACAACGACTGCAACGGAGTCGCGGACAACACGAAGGACAGCGTCTGTCAGTGCGATCCAACTTCCTCCAGCAGCTGCGCGAGTGGCAGCAAGTGCAAGAGCAGCGGGAGCGCGTCTCAGTGCGTGACCTGCCTCGCCAACAGCGAATGCAACAATGGCACATGCAGCGCCAATAAGTGCGCGTGCACGACGGGATACAGCGGCGACCATTGCGAATTCCTCTTGTTCCAGGGTATCGGCGTCGCAAGTGGCGACAGTCAGGGCTTCATCAACAACGTCAGCCATGACGGCACCACCGTCGTTGGTTACTCTCGCGGCACGGATTCAAGCTCCGTGCAACACGCGCTGCGCTGGCTCAATGGCACACTAACCAGCATTCCAGTATCGGCGAGCCTCGCCGGGTCGTCCGGCTGCGCCGCGATGGCGGTAGATGCGAACGGTGTGGTCGTCGGTTACTGCGAGACTAGTTCGTTTCAATATGCCAACGGCACGGCTACCTTGGTCAGCCTGTCGCCCAATGGCGGCATCCGCGACGTCAGCAAGGATGGCAAGGTCTCGATTGGCATCAACAGGGATGCGAACGGTCGAGAGCAGGCCTTCAGACGCGTCAACGGCGTCGTCAACCTGCTGGACAAGCTCGATAGCGATTGGAGCGGCGCCTACGGTACGAGCGGGGACGGCTCGGTAGTCGTCGGTGAGGAATACATCTTTTTTCACACCGCCTGGTTTTGGACCGCGGCCAACGGCACCAAGCAGCTCCCTCAGCAGGCAGGCGGCAGCGGATTTGGCAACTACTTTGCCACGGACGTGAGCACGGATGGAAAAGTGATCGTTGGCTATGCCGACGAAGGGCTCGCGGTCCGTTGGTCGGGCACGTCCTACGCGAATTACCAAGTGACGCAGAACGCGGCGTACGCGGCCACGAATCAGGACGGCTCCGCATCGGTTGGAACCATCACCACGAGCAGCAGCACGACCGCCGCCGCGATCTGGGATGCGAACGGCGTGCATCAGCTGACTGACTATTTGAGCGCAGCGAACCTCAATGGCTGGACGCTCATCAACGCCACGGGCATCTCGGATGACGGCAAAGTCGTGGTGGGTAACGGTCTGCACAATGGGCAAAATCAAGGTTATATCGTCCACCTTCCGTGAGTTGGCAAAGGTTTGACGCCCGCGACTGCGGCACCAGAGACCGCTTGCTTGCCGTTTTATATCAGCGCGCTGCCCACGCCGTGGTTCGTGCGTTCGTAAACACGTGCGCCTGCGCGGCGGCGGCGCGTTCACCTCATCCGTTCACGAAGCGATACGAGTTCGGACCATCCGCTGCGCGAGTCGAAGAGCTGGCGCAGCTGAACGGGTCAGTGTTACGCGCGCACTACTCGACGGCGGTACCCCGGCGCGCAGTTTGCGCAGGGGGGCACCGAAAAGCGCCGCGCGACCGCGACGGCGCAACGCGACCAGATGCGTTGCTGTGCTCCGACGGGATTCGCCCGGCCCACTCAGTCAGCGGCGGCCGGGCGAGCGTCGCGCCTCACCAGGTGAGGGTGGCGCCAGCGTTATAAGAACTGAGGATCTGCTTTTCGCCCTGCCACCAGCGCTGATCGGAGCGGAAGTAATCCACCGAGGCGTGGAAACTGGGCGAGATGTGATACACGACGACGGCAGAGACGCCCATCTGCGACTTCAGGTAGCTGATCGACGGGTAGTTATTGCCCGGGACGAAATACTGAGGATCGATGTCTGCGGTCAGCTGGTGCAGGCGAGTGATGCCCCAACCGACGTTGAAGTCGAACTTCTTCAGCACGTACTGAGTCTGCACGTAGGCACCATCGAAATTGCGCATTTCGTAGGTGTTGGCGTTGAATAGACTGTCACTGCCGTTCAAAAAGTAGTTGATGCCGAGGCCTTTGCCGGTGTGACCGGCGACGCCGACGTGGAATGGTCCGACCTCGAGCCGCGCGCCAGCCCCCACGCCATAGATGTCGGTCTTTTCCGTCGTTTGCGCCCCGTATAGCTTCTGATGCGCGCCGTTCACGAACACGTGCAGTCTGTTCGCGCCCCCAAAGTCGGCATCATAGGTCGCCTCGCCTTCAGCACGGCCAGCCTTGGTTCGCGCCCAGTATTGGCCCACGAGCGTGCCAGCGTCGAAGTAGCCTGCCGTCAGCTGGAGCCCATGGAACGCCGGCGTCGCGTAGACCATACCGGCTGCGAAGACGGGGGCTAACACGCCATACCCAATGTGCCCACCCGATGGTCCGAATTCGTTGAACCCGACGGGAGCACCCACCCCGAACTGGTGACCGTAGAGAAAGTTGATTTGGATCGCACCCCTGGAGAACAGCGAAAGCTGACGCCCAACGGTCAAGGTGCCGCCGGGCCCTTCGACCTTCAGGAACCCCTCGCGCTCATCCGTGAAATTTCTCAGGTAGGTGCGCTGAGAGTCCGTCTCGGCGGTTGCCCAAATCGAAATCTGGCCCGAGACCGTGGTGTAGGGGGTCAGCTGGTAACGCACGCCGAGCGTCAGAATGTTGCCGAGGAAACCGCTGCGCATGCGAAACGCGGTCGCGTGCGCGCCGTTGTTTTCGCCATTCGGACCAGGCCCCGACTGAATCGCGATGCCGTCTGCAGTCGGGGTGGGCTTACCGTCTATTTGGGGGGGCTGCGCGTCGCCGTCGACAACCTCGGCAAAGGCGCCCACCCGACCCGCTGTATAGACCTCCAAGCCATCGATCGGCTTGGCGATCACGACTTCCGCATGTGCAGTGACGCACCCGAGAATGACTGAGCCAAATCCGACGCTAGCGAGGAGGTGACGTTTCATTCTCATTGCATGACCACATCGAGCACGTCGAACGCGACCCACTGTCCAAACTCACCGTTCGCCGAGAAGGGCTGCGTGAACGTCCCTGTCTTGGGGATCGGTGGAGTTGAGTTGGCCAGCGAAACGGTCCAAGGCGACCCGCAGTCGCCGCCGGCCTGGTCACCGCAGTTCATGATCTGGACGCAGTTCGAATCACCAACCTCCAAGGTGACCTTGCTGCCACCCGACATGATGATGTGCTTGTCTTCCGTAATCTTAAACGAACGATGCTGGGTGAGATTGCTCGAGTGGGGGTTTTCCGCGTTCGACACGGCGTTCAGCATGTAGCTTTTTGCGGTCCCGGTCGCGGGGGTGACCTTCAGAATGTACGAGTTGTAATCGGAGCCGTTCGCCGTGTTGGCGTTGCTCTGTGGAGCGCCATCCACGCCGAACAAGTCTAGTCGACTGCTGGGCGTGCCAGTCGTCTTGTCGATCGTTCCGCCGGCGTAGTTGTATGCCTCGACCACTCCGCGGATCAGCACATGCACGTTGTAGGTTTTGCTGGGATCGCCGCCCATCGTCCACGTGCTAGGAGTCGTTGCGCCGTTGAGTTTGGCTGGAATGAGTGAGGATGGCTTGTTCTGCCCCCACACCTTCGCGCAGGTGGTGTCGTTGGGGCAATCGACCGATGAGCCCGGCCCACTGCAAGGATACTGAAGTAGCGCACCGTCCCAGCCACCGCTGAACGTGGTTGCGTCGAGGGGCCCCGCGCCCGCCGCTGAGGTGCCGCCCGTGCTTGCGCCTGCTGAGGCGCCACCCGTGCCCGTGCCTGCTGACGCTGGTGTGCCGCCCGCACCAGCCGCCGGTGCTGCGCCGCCAGTGCTCGCGCCAGCAGTGGCAACCGTACCGCCCGTGCTTGAGCCTGCCGTCGGGCCTGCGCCGCCCTGGGGGGCCGCGCCGCCTTCCGGAGCTGCGCCCGCCGTGGGCGCTGCACCCGCGGTTGGACCTGCACCTGCTGTCGAACCTGCACCGCCATTGGTGTTGGGGGGCGGCGGCTCGGCGGCCGTCGAACAAGCCAGCAGTGTCAGACAGACGCTTCCGGTGGAGAGCAGACTTAGGGATTTCATTCGTCGTTCCTCGTTTAGTTCAGGCGGGGCAGCGCGCTCGATCACGCCAGGAGAAGAAGGGGTTGAGAACTCGGCTTTTGTCAGAAAACGGCGGCGCTCGATCTCTTTCGAGTGGAGAGCGCGAGCGGATCAACGAGCGGGGGTGGAGACGGAGCGCACAGGGATTGCCCGAAGCGCTCAGTCGTGGAGAGCATGACTCCCTGAGTAACTTCTGGCTGATTCAGCTGAGTCAACCGGTTGAATTATCCACTTGAAACTCGCGCTGTCAATAACGCAGAGCGGCCTCGGGCAATCTGGATCGACGCGCGCAGTCACGTTCTCGCTCGCTCGCGTGCTAACGCGAGCAAGAAGCTGCGTGCGAATGTAAAAATGTAGCAGAGCGCGATCGGCAGTCGCCTGCGATTGCCGACATCCTCTTGTGGGGCCGGCGCCAGAGAGTGAGTCGCTCCATACCGGTTCGAAGAGCACGCGCCGTTCGCGAGCGCTTGGAACGTTCGACTCGATCGTTCGTGAATCGAATCGTCGACTGGCCATTGATCGCAACATCCGGCGCTACGGGCACTTGATCGGGGTGGGCGGACTCGGCACGGCGAACGTCGGCAGTTGATTGGTCGCCGCTGCTTTCAGCGCGCCAGGGTGCGCGGTATGTCCAGCGCTGGTGACCTTGTCTGCCGTGCTGGCGCCCGCGTCTTCGTTGAACTGCCAGTACCCGACCAAGCCGGCTTCGTTGCCCACGAGCGCTTTGTCTTTGCTGGCCAAGAGCTCTGCTGCGGAGCGCGCGACGTTCCACACTCGGAACTCGTCGATGTAGTCGGCGAAATACGCATTTTCCCCCGGGTAGCCGCCGATGGTGAGGATCGATGTGCCGGTCTTCAGCACCTTCTGCGTCGCGTTGTCCGAGGCTTTGCTGGACTTGAGCACGCCGTTTACGTAGGCCTGCACTTGCGTGCCGTTCCAGGTCATCGCGAAGTGCACCCACTGAGCGGTGGTGACGTTCACGCCGCTGGCCTGGTTGTCGTTGTCGAAATAGGCGTTGGTGAACGGATCGATGCTACCGATCGAGTTGCTGGTGCTGCCGAAGTCGAGGCCGAAGCCATCTGCGTTCCGCGCGGAAGGGAAGGGACCGTAAAAGAATAGCGTGTTTTGGTTGGCGGTCCAATCCGAGCTCTTCATGTAGGCCCAGAGCTCCACTGTGCGATTCGCGCTGCCAACCGGCAAGTCACTCATCATGTCGACTTCGACGCGCGCCTTGGCTCCGTCCGACGCTGTGCCCGAGCCGTTGGAGCTCAGGGAAAGCGCATGGCCCGCGCAATCAGTCGCGTTGCCGCCTGCGCTACCTGCGCTGCCCACGCTACCCGCGCTACCCGCGCTACCGCTCGCACCAACGGCGCCTGCGACATTCGCACCCGCGGCCCCGCCGCTGCCTGCCGTTGCAGCGCCCGCTGTGCTTTGCCCTGCGCCCGAAGCACCGGCTCCGCCTACAGCGGTGCTGCTGCCCGACGTCCCGCCGAATGACGCGCCAGCAGCAGTGCTCGTGCTGCCGGACGCACCGCCAATGGCTGCGCCAGCCGAGGCCACTGACGCCCCCGCCGCACCGCTCGTTGCGCTGGGAGCCGGCCCGCTATCACTAGAGCAAGCGCAGCCGAAGAGCGCGCCCCAAACGCTCACGAACGCGAGCACGCGAGCTGTGCTCACCTTCGCAATCGAATCAGCGAACACCGGACTGCAATGATGGATGGTCAACGTCGAACTCTCCGCGTTGTGAGTGAAGGGCGCAGTCGAAATCCGAGCTGACGTCGGCCGCAAGCGAGGCACTGCTATTTGCCACAGGTAAATGTCCGATTCAACCGGTTGCACTGTTTCAGTTTTGTCGAGTTTCGCAATTTGCTTTCGTCACTGGCATTGGCAGCGATGGTTAGCCGCGAAGCCGTTTCATCAGGCGACGCTCGGCGGTGCGCACTCGACGGTGAATGGTCGAGATCGACAGCTCGGTTTCTCGTGCGATCTCTTCGATTCGCCAACCTTCTCCGCGGCGCAACCACAGGCAGCGTCGCTCCTCGTCCGACAATCCCTCCAGAAGTCCGAGCAGCAGCCGCACGTCCACCTGAAAGTCAGGAGATGCTTCGAGTGAAGGCAACACATCCGGATCGTCACCACCGGACAAGAGCGGGCGCTTCAGCCGTACGCGGCGGGCATCGTGAACCGCCGAACGCCGAACCACGACCTGCAACCAATTGACGAGAGCGGAAGGATCACGCAGCGACGAGAAGCTCTCGACGGCGCGCAGTAAGGCCTCCTGACTCAGGTCGTCCGCGTCGATACCGCGACCGGCGCTGCGACGAGCAACTTGCCTCGCGAGCACGCTACAACGTCGCCAGAGGGTTTGCGACGCACGCCGATCTCCCGAGCGCGCCGCCTCGATCAACTCTGTCGAAAGCGGCGGGCTCGCTTGCTCTCCGAGTCGAGCTTGCCGCGGCGTCACTTATCTACAAAACACCCAAAACTGCCGTAAGTCAAACGGTTGTATTGATGACGGCTCCCAATCGCCGCGCGGCCCCCAGCGAGCGCTACGAGTGGGGCGCTTCAGCCTTGGGGGTAGCAGCTGCCGGTTCGCAAGTTCGGTGTGTCGCTGTATTTTTGTTTGGCAAATTAGCAGGCGATCCAACAAACCAAGCTCCGCAGACGTTCAGAAACGTGACGGGCCAGGCCCGCTCCTCGTCTAACACGGACCAAACACCTGCACTGCGCCGCGCAGCTGCGTGTCGGCGTCAAGGGCTTCGATGACATTCCGGCAATCTGCAAGAGCACGGCGAGCATTGGTTAAGACCGATTACGCAGGAGGTCGGTAACGACCGGTGTGGGTGTGGTCTCCGCTGCCGCCGTGGCGCAAAAACGTACGACTACATCGTCTTACCGGTGGAGCGCCGACGACGTTGCTCGCTGACGCACATGCACTTCCGCACGGAGTTCGTCGAGAAAGCACCGAGAGTCACTTTTGTTTCAAAAACCGACTGCCTGGCGACAGTACCAAGTGATGCCGGCACACATGAGACGGGAAGCCGCAGCGCCCCGTGTGCTGAACGCACAGGCTCCCAGTCAATCGGCAAAGTTTGCGAGGACACGATGATGCCCGCCAAGAAGACGTACCGACGAGCCAGCATGTTTTTTGCGCCCAGGCCGCGGCTGATGCGCGCCGCCTTGTTGCTCGGCATGCTGCAGGCAGGCCTCGGTTGTTCCGCTCATCCAGCGGATCCCTCCCTGAATCCGCCCAACAACGGGCCCGACGGCGGCGGCGGCGCCATGACCGGTCCGGGCGCAGGCGGTACGAGCTCGCAGCCCGGAACCCCGGGCGCCGGCGCTGGCGGCGATCCCTACGCCATCCCCGCATCTCCGCCCGCTTCACTGCTGGTCGCGACGCCGCGGCTTGCACGGTTGAGCCGCCAGCAATGGGCGAACGCGGCGCGCGATTTGCTGAAGCTAACGGATATTTCGGATGTGGACAGCAACGTGTCGGGGGACGCGTTGATTGGCTTCGACGACGAAGCAGAGTCGCTGTTCGTAACCGAGCAGCTTCGGTCGCAGTTGTTCGATGCCTCGGAGAAGCTGGCGGACAAGGTCACTTCCGATGCCGCCGCGCTCGCGCGTCTCATCCCGCCGAATGCACCGACTGACTCTGCTGGTCGGGCCAAGGCGTTCGTGACTGCGTTCGGCCAGCGCGCGTTTCGGCGCCCGCTGACGGACGCCGAGGTGACGACGCACCTCGGTCTGTATGCTCAGGGCCCCACCTTGTATCCCGGGGCGGATGCCTTCAAGTCGGGCGCGAGCTTGGTGATTCAGGCAATGATGCAATCGCCGTTCTTCCTCTATCGCACCGAGCTGACGGCGGCGCAGGCAGGTGCGACCAAGGTTGCGCTCAACGACTGGGAAGTGGGCGCCAAGTTGGCACTCGCAATCACCAACACCATCCCGGATGACACGCTGCTCGCAGCCGCCGCGGCGGGTGAGCTGCACGACGCGACTGGCGTGTCCGCGCAAGCCAAGCGGCTGCTCGAAGGAACGACTGGCGCGGATGGCGTCAGCAACTTCAATTTCCAGGTGTACCGCTTGGGCGCCTACGACGGCATCACGCGCAACGCTGCCGATTTTCCGGACTTC
>Ga0164308_10000002_pt1 | contig 142163 bp, 148 predicted proteins | sample Whisoiple_246_MG_FD_109983 | JGI IMG/M metagenome (GOLD analysis project Ga0164308, IMG submission 109983) | Soil microbial communities amended with fresh organic matter from upstate New York, USA - Whitman soil sample_246_MG | ecosystem: Environmental > Terrestrial > Soil > Unclassified >... | reverse complement strand
TCCTTGACAATCTACGTTCCTATGGCCCGTTGTTGAAGTGGTATCATAACTCTTTTACACGGAGTGATCGGGGGTTCGATTCCCTCACGGGCTACCAGTGTGTAAGTCAGCGGCAGACGTCCTGGCCTGGAACCAGGGAGACGGGGGTTCGAGTCCCTCCACACTGACTGTGACAATGAGGTTCACGTTACCCGTATAGGGAAGAAGTAGCAGGTTCGACTCCTGCGATCAACTGGCGGCTTCAAGAACGTGTCACGGTGTGACACCGTGATGTTGTAATGGGTCACAGAGGTTGGCGTTTCGTGAGGCTACCTATATGAGCTTCACGAGTGGATTCGAATCCCACGTGATCCACGATTGTTATGTACGCGGGTAGGCCGGACGTTCCGGACCTCATCTCTAGGAGAGGAAAAAGCGAGTTAGACTCTCGTTACCTGCACGATTCTTTGTTTTCTATGGTGGCTATAGTGTAATGGTTTCGCACATCTGGCTGTGACCCAGGTAGCGCAGGGTTCGATTCCCGCTAGTCACCCACGTGATACTTTATTGAACTAACGTTGTAGAATTTCAAATTCTCATGCAACGTAAGAAACCAATCGCTGATGAATGTGCAACATGTGGGCGCACTATATCATTACAAAATATGGTGAAGCATAAACGAGCTTGTGAAATCAAGCAAGCAAGAAAATTGTTGCCTCGAATACGAAAAGGACATCCAAAAGGCACACCTGCTTGGAATTCAGGACTGTCTAAACAAACTGATGAACGAGTTGCAAAGAACAGTGTCTCTGTTGCGCTTGTAATGCGAGCAAAAGTTGCATCAGGAACGTACGTTCCGCGTCAAATTACAGAAGAAGAAAAAGCAAATTTGTCATCACGAATGTCAAGTCATAACCCCGGCGGAAAATGTCGTTGGTATGATGTTGGAACTGAAAAAGTTCAAGGTCGTTGGGAACGTGATCTTGCACTAAAGATGAATGAGTTACAGATTGCGTGGACAAAACGTAATCAAGATCGTATCTCGTACACAGATGACACAGGAAAAGTTCGAAATTACACACCTGACTTTTTTCTATCAGAGTTGAATCTCTTTTTAGAGATCAAGGGGTTTTGGTGGGGCGATGATCGAACCAAAATGAAACAGATCGCATCACAGCATCCTCAAGTCGTGATTGTCATAGTTGAACGTGCATTATTTCAAAACTTGCTTAGCGTAACTTCAAAGCAAGAATTTTTCGAATCCATTCATGGCGTAGTTGGTAGCGCGTCGGCTTGAAGTACCGAAGGGACAAGTTCGATTCTTGTTGAATGGGCTAAATCAGGGTGTAAGTCAGCGGCAGACGCCCCGCCTCGGATGCGGGTGGCCGTGGGTTCGAGTCCCACCATCCTGACTGTGTGGTTACGTGTACGGTCGCACGACCCCGTCTAGTTGCAGGCACGTTCGAATCGTGTGATAAGGTGGTCCTTGCATGCAAGGGGTGGAGAGGTTCGATTCCTCAGCCACACAAACTTTACGCCTCCGTAGTCTAACGGATAAAACGTCGGGCTTCGAACCCGAATACTGTAGGTTCAAATCCTACCGGGGGCGCGATATCATCTCTCTGTAGCACAACTGGACAGTGCACCTGCCTACGAAGCAGAAGGTTGCGGGTTCGACTCCCGCTGGAGAGGCAGTGAACTTTGACGACCCGCTGTCTTAGTATGTCTTCCCAGTGACAAGACCGTCACTGAAAGGAAACACATGAGAAATTTTCTAATCACGTTGCTGGCGTTGGTCATCACTGCATGTTCTGCCGCTCCCACTCCCACCTCCGTCGAAGAGAAAGAGGTGAGCGTCGCTACCCAGGAGGCCCAAACGATTCCCAACTGGTGCTACGAGTATCCCGTGTCAGACGGGCTCAACACTTGGGGGAACTGGGGGTTGTGGAACAACTCTTTCACCGGCGTCACCAAGATAGGATCCGCAGGTAGCTCCAAGAGCCCACCTGGCAATTTCCAGATGTCGTTCGCATGGACGGAACCGGTGGGATACTTCATGGCGCTAGATCGTTACATCTCGATGACATCAGAGACTACCGACACCTTCAGCAAGTGCGGAGGTCGAGCTCCACAACAAAACTTCAACAGCAGGGCTAAGTTCTGCGCCGCTAGCGTCTTCGCTAGGACGCCCCAGGGCGCACACGTATCGTTCCAGATGCTTGAGCCCGACACGTATCTCATCCTGAGTCAGATTGAGACGGACCTTCCGGTATCGAGCACGTGGACCCGGGTCTCGATCCCTCTCGCCTATAACTGCAGGACAGACGTGGTGATGCGCATGGCGTTGGTTCGCTCGTCGACATCAGCGTCAGTGCAGTTTGACGACTTCACCGTGCTCTGGTACTACTGAGCGGGTCCGGACCCATAGATCGTGGAACGGGGCATGCGCCCCGTTTCTTTTGTCGAGGTGCGCGAATGGCTAACGGCCTGTCTGCAAAACAGGTGAATGTGGGTTCGACCCCCACCCTCGACTCCTATCAAGTAACCAACAATACCTGTGAAACCCACAGTGGCGGAAGTGGCAGACGCGGCTCCTTGAAACGGAGCTGTCCGAAAGGGCGTGCGGGTTCGAGACCCGGTAGGTGAACGATATGCTGACATGGTGTCAATGGTAACACCCCTCTTTGGTATGGAGGAGATACGGGTTCGATTCCCGTTGTCAGCTCTGACGAGTAAACCTCGAGGCAAGTGTAGCGGTTGCACTGGGTCCTGAAACGACCTAAGGCGCGGTTCGATTCCGCGGCGCAGTTGAAAGTCGTCATGCTGGCGTGGCTAGAATGGGATGCACCTCTTTCGTAATGAGGTCTATGCAGGTTCGAATCCTGTCGTCAGCTCTAGATAAGTAACCAAATCGAACTATGGCGGAATCAGGCATACGCGTCCGGACAAAAACGGAGTGCTGCAGCGTGTTATGACGGCAGCGTGTGGGTTCGAGTCCCACTAGTTGCAGGTGAAAGTCTCATGCTGACGTAGCTCAGTTAGTAGAGCAGGGCCCTTGTAAAGCCCAGGTCGTCGGTGCAAATCCGACCGTCAGCTCAGTGTAATACGCATGTTTCTTGAATAGTGTTGCTAAAGAAGGTCCAATGAAAAACAAGCTCAAACTCGTCGTCGCCGCCGTGGCAGTCCTCGTCGGCATGGTGGTGTATAAACAGGTCTTCGACAAACACACCGAGAAGAAAGAGAAGGAACGCCGGCGCGAGCGCCTAGATCGTGACGACGACCTCGACAGCAATTGAAAAACTTCGCTTCCTTACCTTACTTCGGGACGGCGACCCGAATCGTGGCAAGCCACGACAGCCAGTCCAGGCTGAAGAGCTGCGGTTAGCCAAAGCAGCAGGACAACGGCCCTCTCGACCAGTGGCTAAGTCACCTGGCTTTCAACCAGGAGAAGCGGGATCGAAACCCGTGGGGGTCACCGATACAAGTAACCCATGTCGTCCTAGTGAGTGGCGGCTAAGGCAGCTAAGACACGCTAGCTAACGCTAGAAACGGTGAGACTCCGTGAGGTGAAAGTGTCGATCGTGTGATACTATCATCTCATGCTATCGTTCTTCTCTCTCTTGTTCCTGCTGGTCGCTGGCCACGCCGTCTGTGACTTTCCTCTCCAAAACGAGGCAATCGCCCTAGAGAAGAGCAGACACAGCACCTCGATCCTCCAGAAACACGTCCCGTGGTACTACTGGCTCTCTGCGCATGCGTTAACGCATGGCCTCGCGGTGGGCCTGTTGACTGGTTCAGCCGTCATGGGCGTGCTAGAGACGCTTGCGCACTGGGCCATCGACTTTGGGAAGTGTGAGAAGTGGTACTCAATTCATGTTGACCAAACGTTACACGTCTTGTGTAAGGTCGTTTGGGCTCTCACGTTTCTTTATTTTTCTTGATACGTTATGTCGTCTTGGTGAAACTGGCAAACACAGCAGGTCGAGAACCTGCCGCCTATGAAGGGCATTGAGGGTTCGACTCCCTCAGACGACACCTCTCATGCCAACGTGGTGGAACAGGCAGACACACCACACTCAAAACGTGGCGCCCCCAAAGGGCGTGCGGGTTCGATTCCCGCCGTTGGCACCAACCGCGTCGCCGTGGTGGAATGGCAGACACGCTAGCTTGAGGTGCTAGTGCCCGCAAGGGCGTGGGGGTTCGAGTCCCTCCGGCGACACCTGGCCCGTGATTGTCCAACAATCCGGCATGAAACGCCCACGGGGAGAGGCGACCAGATTCTCCCCTCCGACGCTGGTATGATGAAACGGAAGACTTGCTCGCCTTAGAAGCGAGTGTCCGAAAGGACGTGGGGGTTCGAATCCCTCTACCAGCACATAGTTACTTGCATGAGATTCTTGGTATGCTTAGCAGCTAGCTTGATGGCGGTTGGTGCCCACGCGTCACCCACCAGGGGAACGATGACTGCTAAACAGGAAGTCCAACCAGGTCACGTGGTGATGTTTTCTGACATGGAGCTGCAGGGCTCGAACGTCACTGACATCTCTGTCGATGCGACGGGTGGCGAGATCGATTGCCTGCTCCTCAATGAAAAAGGCAAGGTCGTCGCCAAGGACGAGAGCAAGGGAAACAGCTGTAGGATCAGGTTCGCTCCGAGGAAAACGAGCAGGTACACGCTCCTAGTTACTAACATCGATCCGAATGGTCCGGCGATCGCGCAGGTCGTGATCCAGTGATCAAACAGGTCGAGCAGCATTAAGATTTGAGCATGTCATGGAAGCAACCCGCGATGATCACCTCACCCCAGACGGTCAGGTCGATCTTTGACGCTCACAAGGCACGTCACGAGAACCACGTTCCATTAGTCGCGACATCAGGCGGGTTTGATCCGTTGCACGTCGGACACTTGCGATGCATTCAGGCGTCTGCCCTTCTGAAAGGCGACAACGGTCTCTTCGTCTGTATCGTCAATGATGACGGTTTTCTTATCAGGAAGAAGGGCTACGTCTTCATGCCCATCGAAGAGAGGCTCGAGCTCATCGCCTCAATCAGGGGCATCGATTACGTCGTTGCTTGGGACGACGGCAGCCCGTTCGTGACGGGAGCCATCGAGATCATGAGGCCCAACATCTTCGCAAAGGGAGGCGACCGCTCGACGGCAGAGAACGTACCTGAGTACGAGACTTGTGTAAAGGTTGGGTGTCACGTGGTATTTGGGATCGGTGGCGCCCACAAGGTGCAATCGAGCTCTGACTTGATCCAAAAGCTACAACAACCAAAATGATAACGCCAGAGTGGTGAAATGGCAGACACACTCCACTTAAAACGGAGCGTCCGAAAGGACGTACGGGTTCGAGTCCCGTCTCTGGCACCTTCGATCCAGTAACCCAATTTCGCCGGTGGGCGTAGGCCAGCCTGTGGGCAGGCTGGAGGTGAACAGATCGATGGCGCACCGGTTTAGCTCAGAGGCAGAGCGGCTGTTTCATAAGCAGTGTCTTGCGTGGGTTCGAGTCCCACACCCGGTACATATCGCAACAAACCATGATCAAATTCCCAATGGCAATTGGGACAAAGAAGAAGAATGTTGTTTTCAGCATTTATCTCACCAATTGGTGTCTCTAAGTTGAAGCTTGACAAGGGTTTAATGTGTGCATACTCGATGTGTTTCGAGTAACTGCATCGTTGACACAATTGAGGACGGTGTTTATTACGTCTATGAGCATGATGTCTTGCTTCGTGAAAAGTCAGTGCGGTTCGAACTCCTCCTGCTTTGTCAAGGTAGTATTGCAATGTACGTTTATCGATCTCTGCACTTCGATTTTGAAACGTCTCAAGACATGAGTCGCACAACCATGTGCGACGACGAGTGCTACTGTTGTAGTATGTTTTTGGACACTTCCTGCACTTGCGTTCTTTGGGTGGGTTCATCCTACAATTGTAATATTGATGAGGTTTAAGTTTTATGAGCGACGGAAACAAGACGCTCGTCCAGCTCCTCCTCGAGGGGCAGACGGTCAAATTCAGGCCACACGGCAATAGCATGGTCCCCATCGTGCGCAGCGGTCAGCTAGTCACTGTTTCACCGGTCACGCGTGAGATACGACAAGGCGACGCAGTTTTGTGTAAGGTCCATGGGCACCAAATGCTTCACCTAGTTTCTGCAATCGGTAGCGATGGTCGTTATCAGATCAGCAATAATCACGGTCACGTCAACGGATGGTGCACGCGTCAAAACGTGTTCGGCATTCTTGTCGCCGTGGAGGAGTGAAACATGGAAACTGTGATCATCGAGATCAGGGCCGCAGAGGGCGGCGCTGACGCAAAACTGCTCGTCTCAGACCAGCTTCGCGCGTATGTCAACGCGGCGGCGCGGAGGGGTCTTTGAGTTAACTGTCATCGACGAAAGACCCGGGTTGGTGCAAGTCGCTGTCTCAGGCCAAAACGCTCGTGTCATCTTCCAAAACGAAGGAGGCGGACACAGGTGGCAACGCTGTCCTCCGACCGAGAAGCGAGGTCGCATCCAAACATCAACCGTGACAGTCGCGGTGCTCGATCCCGATGCTGTGATGGGTCAGGCGTTGAACTACTCTGACGTTGACATCGTCACCACACGTGGCTCAGGCCCTGGCGGGCAGAACAGGAACAAGACCGACAGTTGTGTCATCGCGACACACAGACCGACAGGCATCGCGGTCCGCATCGATAACGAGCGTTCCCAACACCAGAACAAGGCGATGGCTTACAAGGTGTTAGCTGCCAGGTTGTACGAGGCAGAACGTGAACGCATCGATGCTGCTCGAGAGAGTGACAGGCGACAGCAAGTCGGTTCTGGCATGAGAGGCGACAAGGTGAGGACGTACAGGACACAGGACGACCAGGTCAGTGACCATCGCACGGGACAGCGTTGGCGCCTGCAAGACTGGGTCAAGGGAATCTGGTAAGACTAGCGCGTGCTACGAGCACGCCATCTCTGCGTAGCGTAACTGGATAGCGCACCTGGCTACGAACCAGGAGGTTGGGGGTTCGAATCCCTCCGCAGAGGCGAATGAAAGTGCTTGTGACAGGTGACCGTGAGTGGTCAGACATCGAGACGGTCGTTGCCGTGCTATCACAGTTACCCGCTGGGACGATCATCATTCACGGAGCGTGTCGGGGCGCTGACAACACGTGCGCAGCGGTCGCTGAAGCGCTTGGGTTTGTCGTTCGAGATTATCCAGCAGACTGGGATCGTTTTCCCAAGGCTGCTGGACCCATCCGCAACCAACAGATGCTCGACGTCGAGCATCGTCCTGATGAACCGATCGACCTTTGCCTGGCGTTTCACAACGACATCATAAACTCACGTGGAACTCGTGACATGATCAAGCGGGCGAGGAAAGCAAAGATCGAAGTGAGGCTAAACTCCTCTCCCGGGATACCTCCTCAGTCATTTTGAAACACAAGTGATTTTTCATGTCAGCTGTTTTAAGATGTACAAGCAACTTTTTGTGAAACAACGGCCACCATGGGTCCTATGATGAGGCCATGTCGTCAACAAGAAATCTCGTTGTTTCGCTAGCGATCGCATGTTTCAGCGTAGCAAGCCCAGCAACGGCAAGAGAAAAGGCCCAAGGTCGAGCTGCAGTGTCACACGCTCTCGAACAACCTAAGGTCTCGACTCCCATCTCGCAGGTCGAGCTGGTTACGACGTTGAGGGACGCTCACGTACAACAGTACGGCTTCGAGCCTAGCCGCTCTCGCCTGGCGATGGCTTGGGCTCAGGTCGCCCTTGAGAACGCTAACGGGCAGGTGATGTGGAATCACAACATCGGCAACATCGGTCCGAAGAAAAAAGACGCATGGTACCGGCACTCGTCATTGACCGTCTACAGGTCGTTTGACTCTTTCGTCGACGGGGCGAAGACGTACTGGCGAACTGTCGAGCGCTGCTCATCAACGCTGACGATGTTCGATAACGGTTGGGCGACCGCTGCCTCTGAAAACCTGAAGAGGTGTGGTTACTTTGGAGCAGACATCGAGCTCTACGTCAACGGGATGAACCGGTTATACGTTTACGCACTCACGAAAGTGTTACCCAATGAAGAACGCGCCCGCAAAGAAAAGCAAGCCACAAAAGACTGGGAGCAGTATCAATCGCTCCTTGCTTTCACCCCCGTCTGCGGATGTAGTAGCGGCGAACTCAGGTCCAGTCATCGATAAGTTTCGTGGCGACTTCGGGTTCCTGTCAAACTTTCACGAGGCCTCGATCTACGTTGACGGCGAGAAGTACCGCAGCGTCGAACACGCGTACCAGGCGTACAAGACGCTCGACCCACAATCACGTAAGATCATTCGGGAGGCGATGACGCCAGGCGAGGCCAAGAAGCTGGGCCAGTGCGTCACCCTTCGTAGCGATTGGGAAAGCGTCAAGGTCGACCTGATGCGCTCGTTCGTCAGGAAAAAGTTCGAAAACCCGTTCTTGCGACCGCTGCTGCAGGCGACTGCCGAGGCCGAGCTCATCGAAGGAAACACGTGGAACGACACGTTCTGGGGCGTCTGCCGAGGCGTCGGGCAGAACTGGCTCGGCAAGATCCTGATGGAAATTCGAGACGAGATCAAGGCCGAAGAAGCGAGTGAAAGCGCCACGGAAGACGTGTTAGAGTAGGTCTCATGTCTAAGACCGTCACATGGACAGATCGGTACGTTGTCGAACACAACAACAGGGCGCAAAAGTTTCGCGTTCGTAGACCCGAAGCCTCCGTTGAATGGAACGGCGATCGTGGTGACAAGGACGACAGTCGCTATCTGACCTTGGTCATCAAGGCCGAACGCGGTCAGACGTCACCGTACACGATCACTCACGAGTGTCTCATTCTCAACATGGACAAAGAGCTGCAACGACAGGTTTACAACGAGCTGCGCCGACGGTTCGGTGACAAGTGAAGACGACCTTACGACACCGGTTACGAATTCTCTGGATGTTGTTTCGTTACTGGAGCAAGCACCCAGAGTGGCGATTGGGCCAGCTGATCGTCAACACGTCTCTCGTCCCTGATGCCTTCTACAACCCAGACGAAAACTTCGTCAGGCGTTGGCAACGAGGCCTCGACGCAAAAGGATCAAAAAAGAAGTGACTCGATGCCACCATGGTGGAACTGGCAGACACGCCTGTCTCAGAAGCAGGTGCTCGAAAGGGCGTGGGGGTTCGAATCCCTCTGGTGGCACTGGCTCAAGTAACTTTCGAACTCGCCGGGATCGGCAGGTGCAACTAGAAAGCACTGAAGACGGTGCAACTCCGTGAAGGTGAACGGGCTAAACTCATTGAGTAACCGAAGCGTCGCAAGGCGCGGATCTGGCTGTAGTGTAACGGTCAACACTCCCGGCCTATACCTGGGTAAAGTGGGTTCGACTCCCACCGGCATGTAGGTGAAAATGTTCTCATTTAAGAAGCTTCGCAAGCAACTGTACGAGTTGAGGTTCGATAACGCACACGAGATGTGCATGACGTTTCTCCGCTACCAAGAGTTCTACGAGTCGCCTCGGTTCGAAGGACGAAGGTTCACGATCGCAGAATTCATGTCGTGGTACGCCAGGTTCCAAAACGACTCCGGCGTGTTCTCGTACCCTCAGGATTGGGGCGGGTTCAACCTCCCTGTCAGGATCATCTCGCAGGTCCAAGAGATGGGCATCGACGATCCGAATCACTATGATGACCTGATGAGCTTCATCTACAGCATCATCACCGCTGAATGCGACGATGCGTACCTGATCGGCCTCGAGAAAGGCGGAACCCTTGACAGGCACGAGATGACACACGCGATGTTTCACATCGACGTGTTGTATCGCCAGCACGTCCTGTACGCGCTCGAAAACGTGCAGAACGATCTCGTCAAAGAGCTCAAGGCGATCCTGTTAGACAACGGGTACGCTGAGTCGACTGCATTGGACGAGGTCAACGCCTACGTCACGACAGGTGATTGTGATTTTTTCGAGGCACATCGAGAGACACCCGAGTACAAAGAGTTGCAGAGGTGCTTGATGACCCTTCACGACACGTACTATCCGATCTTCATCGCTGACATCAAGCAGGAATAGCGTATGGACTTCGAAGAAATAGCTGAAGGCTGCGTCGCCTATCGAGCCAGCTTTTTAGACCCACTCAAGGCCACCTCGTTTTTTGAGGTGCTCAGGACAGAGGTACCATGGCGGCAAGAAAACCTGCGTTTTAAGACAAACGTGGTGCCCCTACCGAGGCTCGTCTCGTGGCACGGCGACCCGGGAGCGAGGTACTTTTATTCTGGGATCCAGAACGAACCTGTCCCGTGGACTCCGACATTGCTCGACCTGAAACGCAGGTGTGATGCGATGTTGCTGCATCCCAACAACGTTCCGTTTAACAGCGTGTTGCTGAATTACTATCGTTCGGGGGCCGACAGCATTGGCTACCATTGCGACAACGAACGAGACCTGGTCGAAAGCTCAGTCATCGCTACCGTCTCACTCGGAGGCGATAGGACGTTTCACCTGAAACCGAAGGACGGTAGCAGCAAGCCCAAAAAGATCGTAGTCAAGCATGGTTCATTGTTGTTGATGTACGGTGAGTGTCAGAAGCTCTGGTTACACGGCATCCCGAAAGAACCTGACATGAACGAACCTCGAATCAGCCTGACCTTCAGAAACGTTAAGATCTCCCCGTAGTTCAGCAGAGAGAACGCCAACCTCCTAAGTTGGATGTCACAGGTGCAACTCCTGTCGGGGAGGCCATCGATGAGTAACTCACGCCGGGTGCAAGTCCCGGGACGGTGATCCGGATTCAGTTCCGGAATCCGTCGGCGGTGACCAGGAAGTGAAAGTTGGTGAAAGACTTGCCGCCGTGGCTCGAAAGGACATAGGCGTTCGCCTTCTAAGCGAAATCATGCGGGTTCGAATCCTGCCGGCGGCACCGTTAGCAAGTAACTCGTTTATCAGGTGAGAGTCCTGAGGATGGTAAGGCGAAGCAAATCGCTGGGTCGCTGGTCTGCGATGCTTAAACGTTGTCGTAGACCCGGGAAGTGAACGTTAACAATCATATTTTATCAACCTCACGGTTCTCGGAGTAGAATGGGTCCACACAGGTCTATTTTCGGCCTGAGGAGGATGTTCATGAAACGATTTTTGACTAGCTTAGGGATCATGTTGGCGTTAGTCGCGCCTGCGACAGCACTTGCTGCCGATCCCCTGACGATCAGCGTTGAGCCAGGCGTTGCGATCCCGCTGTCTGGACCTCAGGTCGATAGATTCGATCCCGGGTTTGCGTTGACGTTGAAACCTTTGGTCGGCCTGACGCCTTTCCTCGACGTCGGCCTTGCCGGTTCGCTCATCGCGTTGCCGTCAAAGCTCGATAACGTCAATGTCGGAACTGGGTACGCGCTCGGCCCAACGTTGCGTCTGAAGCGCCCTCACGACGCGTCAAACACGGGTCACGGTTTTTCAGCAGTGTCACCCTGGGTCGACGGTAACGTCCAGTACTTTCGCACCGGGCCGCTCGATCGCTTGGGTCTTTCGCTTGCTGTCGGCGCCGCAGTGCCGACGAGCGACACCCGTTGGTTGTGGGTGGGTCCGTTCGCTCGGTACACGGACATCGTCCAAGGGCAACGGGTGGGCTTCGATCCGACAGACGCCCACGTCCTGATCCTGGGCGTCAGCTTCGAGTTTGGTCCGAGACAAGAAAAGGTCGCGCCACGACCGTCGCCTGAGCCACAGCCCACGCCTCCCGTCATCGAACAACCGAAAAAAGAACCTGTTCCCACCCCGCCCGTTCCTGACGTTGTCACGGAGCAGAAGATCCAGATCACCACGCCTTTCAATGTTGACTCAGCGATAATCTTGCCAGGCGTCAAGACTCAGCTCAATGACCTGATCACCGAGCTCAACAAACACGCTGATTGGTCGCTAAGGATCGAAGGGCACGCTTCGTCCGAAGGCCCACCAGAGCCGTACAACCAGAAGCTGTCTGAGCGTCGCGCTCAGGCGGTTCTCGACTATCTCAAGGCAGCAGGGCTTTCGGGTGACAGGATGACCACCCAAGGCTTCAGCTCCACGCAGCCCATTGCGTCCAACAAGACGGAGGCGGGTCGCAAGCTGAACCGTCGTGCCGAGCTTGTCATCACCGTGGTCATCGTCAAGAAAGGTGCTTCCAAGTGAAAAACAAGAACAGAGTCCTACTGACCCTAGCGGCGTTGCTCGCCACGTCAGTGGCGTGTAGCGGATCACAACTCGTAGAGTTTCCAGTCGATTGCGATTGTCCAGTCGGAGTGGGCGCCCAAGCGGGCATGGGCGGCAGCGTTCCTGTAGCAGGTAACGGTGGCACAGGAAACGTCGGAGGAACGGGTGCTGGTGGATCGACCCCGGTCGCCGGTTCTGCTCCCGTAGCAGGTTCCGGAAACAACGGTGGTGACGGTGGCAAGGGCGGGTCTGTACCTGTCGCTGGCTCAGGCAACGCTGGTTCTGGTGCCACTAGCGGCGACGCTGGTGAAGGCGGAACGGGTGCGACCGGCGCGACGTCAGGATCTGGCGGCACGAACGGTGGTTCGTCTGGTGACGCTGGTTGCAGCGGCGGGCCGAACAAGTGTGAGGTCGAGAAGAACAAGTGTGACTACTCATGTGAGTGCGAGTGCAAGGCGTCCCACGGACACTATCACTACAACTCATGCGGTGTCTACCAGCGTTGCCTGAGCGTGTGCAAGGCAAAGTGCGAGTGCGATTACGAGCAATGTAGCAAGTAAAGGCCACAGCCCAGCGCTCGATCGGGGTGGGACACGCGTTCCGCCCCGTGTACTTTCTAGGACCTATGAATTATTTTCTGTGCAGATGAGGTGGTCTCATCTGTCATTACCTGTGAAGCAAAGGCTGAGGAAAACATGTCAACGACGACCCGACAAGGCAGCGGCAACAACGTAAGGAAAGACTTCAAGGAGCTTCGCGTGAAGGAAGCCCAGGACAGGCTCACGGCTTGGTCTATCCTGGGCCCGGAACGCCAGTTGAAAGCGCTCGACGAGCGACCAGGTCAATCATTGAAACAGCGAGCACGCCTCGAGGCCCTCATCAAGAACAAGGGAAAGAAGGTTGCTCCGACGCCTGCATCCACGCTCGTGATCGCAAAAGAGGTCGCAACAGACCTCAATTTGACAAGCAAGGTCAAGGCGAAGGACCGACGGGCCGAACAACAGGCCAGGTCGCGGTCAGAACGCTGAATACTTACTGAGGAGAGTTATGCATTCGCACGACCCCTCACGGGCTGTTAGCTCAGTGGTAGAGCGCTGCGGTGACAACGCAGAGGGCGCAGGTCCGAATCCTGCACGGCCCACTAACGTGTTGCGAGCACGTAAACGTTCCTTGACAACTGAAAGTAGGGGCACCATGGGTGAAGTAAAGCAGGTCATTGTCGTCCGTAAGGATTTGAACATGAGGAAAGGCAAGATCGCTGCGCAGGTCGCGCACGCAGCGATGAAGTTCCTCACTGACAACAATGAGGCTGAACGCGGCGACGAGATCATCGTCAAGCTCTCACCCTCAGAGGCCATGTGGTTGTCAGGCTCGTTCACCAAGGTCGTCGTGGGCGTTGACTCCGAGGACGCTCTGAACGACCTCGTCCTCAGGGCTGAGCTGTCGAACATCGAGGTCCATCCGATCGTCGACGCAGGTAGGACTGAGTTCAATGGCGTTCCGACGCTGACATGTGCGGCCTTTGGCCCGTGTGATTCAGACGTGATAGACAAGATCACGGGAAACCTGAAACTGATCTAGTGTAAAACAGCTCGAAGATGGGTTACCTTCTTCGATCATGGAAGCGTGGCCGAGAGGCTTAAGGCTATCGGTTGCTAACCGGTCAGACCCGAAAGGGTCCCGTGGGTTCGAATCCCACCGCTTCCGCGAGAAATCGACATGATCGTTTTATACGTGTTCGGAATAGCGTACGCAACGTGGCTCACAGGTTGTGCAGTCATCTGGATCTGTTGGTTTGTTTTTGGTGGTCACAAGAACGACCATTCAGGCGATGCAACGCTTGGTATCTTGTTCTTGCCAGTTTTTCCATTCATTTGGGTGCGGCGCAAGGTCCTTGACCTGATCAAGGGACGCTGATGCAGGTCTCTTGTCCGACATGCAAAAACACGGTCAACTTAAAGACTGCGCCGGTGCGAGGGAACTCAAACGATGGGTCGGAAGCGTGGGTCTGCCTGAGGTGTGATGCGATCGTCTGTGTTGATTGCTATCACCAGCACTCGAGGGACAAGCACCCAGAGATGACGAAAGAGATCAAGAAACCGAAAAAGAAGTGACAGACTGTTACGGAGGGCTGGCAGAGTGGTCGATTGCGTCCGCCTTGAAAGCGGAAGGACGAAAGTTCCGGGGGTTCGAATCCCCCGCCCTCCTCCGAGAGAAATCACATGCCCACACGAAGGATTGACACTAAAGAAAGCTGTTGGGACAATCGCAAGGTCTGCAGGCACCCTGAGCACAACCCGCCTTCGATGCGTGTCTTTGAGCCTGGGTTGTACGAGCACGAGTGCCCTGCATGCGGTCACACCCAGGTCTTCAAGGTCGACGGAAAATACCTTGTCTCACTCCGAGAACCAGACGCGTCTAGGACGCCTCAAGCAAATGACACGTCTGACGATTGGGTCAAGTGGGAACCGTCACGATAAATTTTGGAAGCGTGGCCGAGAGGCTTAAGGCACCTGTCTCGAAAACAGGCGGACCCGCAAGGGTCCCGTAGGTTCGAATCCTACCGCTTCCGCTCGGAATAGGTAAGAAGAGCATGTGTTACCTCTGCTTTTTGCAAGACGATCCTTTTGCGTTCAAGCCTCCGACCACCGCTGAACGCAAGCGACACAGGCTGCAAGAAATCAAAAACCTGCTGAAAAAAGCGGAAGAGCTCCAGACGTGTGATGTTGCCGACATCGAGGTCAAGAAGCTGAGAGAAGAGCAATACGTCCTGTCTCGAGAGATGTGATAATGGAAGGGTGCGTGAGTGGTTTAAACGGCCGTCCTGGAAAGACGGTAGCCGGCGAAAGCGGGCTCGAGGGTCCGAATCCCTCTCCTTCCTCTAGAGATGTTGAGCTGTGCAGCACACATGTAGGTTTTGTGATCTTGAATTTAGATCCGGGCGATCTTTGGGTTCACACCTGTTACACTGTAAATGCAATCCCAAATACGTTGAGATGCTTGCGAAACGTAATGCGAAACGCGTTAAGCAACGTAACTCATATCAGTTTACGTGTGCTAAGTGTCACGTAAGCTTCGTTTTGAAATTGACAGAGAAACAGTTTTCGTTAGGAAAACACGCGAAACACTGTTCTCGTAGTTGTGCTAACGAACGTCAACCTTCGTCTGAAACTCGCGCTAAACAAAGTTTAGCGCTTCTTGGACGCAAGTATGTCACAGAATTCACGATTGAAACATGCAAAGTTTGTGACAGTGTCTTCCAACGACGTAGAAACAGAAAAACAAACACGTGTTTAAAAGCTACGTGTCGAAAAATTTCACGTTCAATTGCTGCACAAGGAAAAACGGGCGGTTATCGACCACGAAACACGCAGACTTATAACGGTCAAGCGTTTGACAGTAAGTGGGAAGTAGCGCTTGCAATTCGACTTGATGCGTTAAAAGTAACTTGGGAACGAAACACCTCTCGATCATTGTTGTATGTTGACGATGTTGGAAGGTCACGACGTTATTACCCAGATTTTTATCTTCCGTTGACAGATACCTACGTAGAAGTAAAGGGGTATGCAACGCTTGCGACAGAACACAAAATGTGTGATGCTCAAGCTAGAAACAACGTTAAACTCATCGTGCTACGATCTCTTCAAGAGATACAGCAATTTACGCAACCTTAGTTCAGTTAGTAGAACGTCACGTTGCCAACGTGAAGGCGCCGGGAGCAAAGCCCGGAGGTTGCTCCGCAGAGTAACCATAGACGCTAGTCGTCGAGACGCGGTCGTGTATGCGATCAATAAAAGCGTGCAGGTGAAATCGTATGCGAGTTTGGTATAGTGGGCTGTGCCCCTGGCTTCCAACCAGGAGACACCGGTTCGATCCCGGTAACTCGCTCTGGATGTACACGACCAACACGTCATGGTACGGTGCTGTCTTGAAGCGAGACGTCGCTGCGCTGAGTACGAAAGATGTCGTCTAATAAGAAAATCGTCCGCGCACGGTTCCGTGACGCTGTCTTCACTCGTGACAGGTACAAGTGTCGGGCCTGTGGGTCTCCAACCTCGGTCGAGAAGCCGCTCGATGCCCACCATGTGACCGACAGGAACCTCATGCCCAACGGAGGTTATGTAACCCCAAAACGGCATCTCGTTGTGTCCTGAGTGTCACGAGAGGGCAGAGGTGTTTCACAGCACCGGGACTCCCGTCGCAGGATTCTCGCCAGACGACCTGTACACCATGATCGGTTCGTCGTACGATCAGGCTTTCAAAGCGGCCGAGCGACTGAAATGACGAAAAGGATCGTGTGGGCAGACGTCACGGAGCAAAAGCTCAAGGACGTGAAGGACCAGATCAAGGCGTTGGAACGCCAAGAGAGCGTAATCAGATCCCAATGCAATCACACGTACGCTGACGGCAGGTCAGCATTAGAAGAATGGCACGACGACGATCCGTATGGACCGTCAGGTCCGACTTCTGGGCACCGTTGCAAGGTTTGTAACCTAGACACGTGACAAGGAACGTAGGTTTCAGTGACAGATAACGTCAGGTGGGTCGTTCATTGCAAGAGGGAGCCGTTCGATGTCTACATCGGACGTCCAGGACCTTGGGGGAACCCATTCTCCGAGAGTCCCAAGAGCCTCGCCGAGGTGAAGGTCGACTCTCGGGAAGAGGCGATCGCCTGTTTTGAGGAGTACCTGCAACAGGATCCAGCGATGATCGAACGTGTCAAGACAGAACTCAAAGGAAAAGTGCTCGGTTGTTGGTGTCACCCGAAGGCGTGTCACGGCGACGTGCTCGCAAGGATCGCAAATGAACAAGCGTGAACATTACAAGCGCCGCGACAAGCGCGAGCAGCACGATCTCGACGAAAAACGTGAACCGGAGAACCTCGTGAAATCTTACCCATCGCTACCGTACGCCACCGAGTGCCACCTGCCCATCATCGCTTTCGACAAGCTGGATGGCTCGAACGTCCGTGCCGAGTGGGCGAAAAAGAAGGGATGGCACAAGTTTGGCACCCGACACAGGCTCGTCGACGCGACCGATCCCATCTTTGGTGGCGTTCCCATGTTGATCGAGTCAAAGTACGGAGACATGCTGGGCAAGGCGCTCCGTGATGCAGGTTACGAACGAGCGATGTGTTTTTTTGAGTTTTGGGGTCCGAGTTCATTCGCTGGGATGCACGATGCCACCGAGTGGAAAGACGTGACGTTGTTCGACGTCGCTCCTTTCACGAAAGGGATCTTAGAGCCTGAGCTGTTCCTGAGGCAGTTTGGCCACCTCGACGTGGCCAAGGTCTTATATCGTGGCGAACTGACACCTGAGTTCATCAACAGCGTCCGCACCAACACGTTGCCCGGCATGACGTTCGAGGGCGTCGTTTGTAAGGCTGCTAACGACAAGAAGACGAAAGCACCCATCATGTTCAAGCAGAAGAGCAAGGCCTGGCTCGACAAGCTCGGCGCCTACTGCGGTGACAACAAAGATCTGTTCAACGCGCTGATATGAAGGGTAGGTATCATTTATGATTACCTGCCTGTGTGCCCGGTCGGCGCAGAAGTTCTTATAAAGCTTCGCTCTCGGTTCGACTCCGAGCAGGCGGACCTGTTCTCAGTGAAAATCACGTCACAACGGATTACCATGGTATCACATGACAATCGATCCTGATGAATTGATAAAAGTCATCGCGAATCAATCGTACCAGATCAGGTTGATGGCGCTGCAGCTAGCTGACCAAGCGAGCCTGATCGAGCCACACGTGCCCAGGTGCATGACGTGCCAAAAGAAACCTGCGTGTGTCGAGCACACGGCCTTGAAGGCCAGACTGTGCGACAGGTGCGCAGCTGAAATGATCGTCAAGGCGAGCCGGGCGTATGTCAGCGTTTGCAAGCACGATCCCAACGATCCTTACGCTGAAATCTTCTCAACAATGATGGATGAAAACGCCTGGCGCGACCTCGACGATGCTGAAAAGATCAGGCGAATGACGGACTTCGTTAACGCCATCAAAGAAACTGACGTCACCCAGGAACGGACACACTGACGTGAAGAAGGTCAAGGTTGCCATCAACGAAGGCTCACCCGGTCGAGTGTTCTTCCTGTTCGCGGATCCAGAGAGCGCATACGAGTGGCTGACAGGCGGCCATGATAACCCGTCTGTCATTGACGAGATCCCAAACGTTGACCATCTCACGTTGCTACCCGGTGAGTTCATCGAGGCCGAGTGGAGGGGTTGTGAGTTTGTCTATGACGACAAGCACCAGAGTCATGTCAGGCTCGACTGGATCCGGCTCGTAAAAGCGAGCCAGCCTCAAAACGCCTCTGGGTTGCTCGTCAGCATCCATTACGGATGGGTCAGCGATCACATCATGCCTTTCCGACAGTTCAATGATGATGACATCGAGGTCACCGAGCTAGCGCCTGAGAACGCGAAATTTGACCTCGACGTCTTGTTCAAAGACAACAACGAAGAGTGATGAAACACTTCAAACCAGGCGACCTGGTCAGGTACAATCCGAAGTACTTCTCGATTGATTTTCCACTGCTTACTTGCAGGCCAGAATCGCAAAAGGGATACGTTGATTCGTCTTCGTCGCCTTGTGGCGTTTTCGTCGTTCTGGGTTCGCTAAGCCAAAACGATCTTGATGACCTGCCCGAACACGCAGACAAGGTGTCACCGGCGTATTGGTGCCTTGATAGCGTGGGAATCGCTGTCATTTCAGTGTTGTCTTTGATAGGCGCGTAGGCACGAATCCTGATTCATGGTCGACATGACGGACCACGATGTTAACATTTGGGTGCAGCTCTCGTAGCTGTCTGACAGCAGCAACGTTCTTGTGTGAGTCATCAAAGAACTCAACGTGATCGAGCTCGCGTTCACGGATCCAAGTATCGACCCAACCTGCCTTGATCGTCGGATCAGCATTGTTAAGAGCCTTGACCTCGATGTCTGACATGCCGACGCTGGTTAAAAACTGAACGATCGGCTCAGGGGCCGTCCTAGCTGACAGGATGATGCTTCCTTTGTGACTGTACCTGTCATACACCATGCGAAGGATCTGACCCATCCAGCCGATGACACGAGGGTTAATGAGCTGACTAAACTCAGTGAAGTCCATGACCTCTCCAGGGTTCTTCTCGTAAAGAGCGAACTCTCCTGGGGTCAGTGAGAACCTGTTGCCATCGCCGGTCGTCACCCAGATCTTTGCGTCCGTGAGCACGAGAGTGTCATCAAAATCAAAGATTCTCAGTCGTCTTGTGCCGTCAGTGGGCTCACGTAGCAGGTCCCTGGCGTACTCTCTCACGAGAGCGGCAAGTTTCCTCTGCGATTTCATGCTTAATTCTATCAATCATCCTCGAAGTGTATCACGAGGTCTCGAGATGGTAGGTTGTATTTCATGGTCCTTCCGTTAGTCATCGAGTACCTGAAAACCCACACCTTTCAACAGCTTGAAGACGAGCACGGCGTGTGTGCCAGGCCCAACGCTACCCAGGACAAATTCAGCCTCAATTACGACCAGATCATGGTGAAGAGCGGCGACCTGCTTGCGGAGCAGTGTCGAGGGCTGATCGTTCGCCCGGTTGAATTTGATTGGTTCGACATGGTGCAGACCTTCACGAACAAGACGTGGAAGGACATCTGCGTAGGGGACGCTACTGTTCTGGCCTGGCCCATGAATCGGTTCTACAACCATGGCGACGCTTCGGGTGCCGCTGTCGATTGGTCGGATCCCATGCTGCGGGTCTACGAGAAGCTCGACGGCACGTGCATGATCGTCTATTGGGACGAGCTTCACGGGCGCTGGCACGCGGCGACGCGAGCCGTGCCCGAGGCGGACCTGCCGATCAAGGCTGGTCACATGCAGATCGGCGACGATACGTTCTCTGACCTCTTTTTCAAGACGTTGAACGCGACGATGGCCTCGAGCGTGCTCGAGTTCGGTCCTCTTTCTCTCTTCGACAAGAAGTTCACGTACGTGTTCGAGCTGACGTCACCGTACAACCGCATCGTCGTCAAGTACGATGAACCGAAGGTGACGCTGCTCGCGGCGCGACACACTGAAACGGGCCAAGAGGTGACGATCGAATCGTTTCACCGTCGCTTTCCACTGCCGAAGACTTGGAACCTCTCGTCTGCTGCGGCGCTCGACGCGTTCGTCAATTCTGCAAACCCAGCAGAACTTGAAGGAGCTGTCGTTTGCGACTCTCAGTTCCGTCGGCTCAAGGTCAAGAACAAGGCTTGGGTCCTGTCTTCAAAGGCGAAGGATCTCGTCACCGTCTCGCGTCGGTCTGCGCTGCTCGCTATCATCAAAGGCGAGATCGATGACGTTCTTCCGCTCGTTGAAAAGGACGTCGCCGACGAGCTCTGTGACATGCGTGTGAGGCTTCAGGCGTACCTGAAGAGCGTCGATGCTAATTTCGCTAAGTTCATCGCAATTTCAGGTGGTGCTGACAAGAAAACGTTCGCCCTCGCGGTCACCGCCTCAGGTGACTGGACGCCCGTTTACTTCAAGCTGTGGGCGAATGCCGCGGCGAGCGCAGGTGAGTGGGTGCAAAACATGGCAGCGGCGAACAAACTAACCGACAGCTCACTTGATGTCCTCTTGGGTAAAATCAAGAGGTGAGAGGTAGTAGCCAAGGTTCGTGGCCCACGAGTTTTTCTGTGGGCCACGAGTGGGCCTCTTTTAGCCTGTACAGAGCCTGTCTCGATGGTTAAGCTTAAAACAGGGTTCAGCTTGATAGGTACGAACCGGAGGTAGCGTCATGTATGTCATAATCGATCTGTTGGGTGACGAAGAGACAATCGTGGTGGGCGATCCCTCCGTCAAAGAACAAAAAGACGCTCACGAGCAGCTCGTCAAGTGGGAGGACCTGGTTCCCGAACCAGCCCTTCAGATCCTAGAGACCTGAACCGAGCACGGCATACCGTCGAGCCCTGAACTCACGGAAGTGTCCGAGCGTGTTAGCTGATCCAGAATACAGCTGGGTGTCAAACGTCACCTGGTATGTGTATTGCCCGTATGGGACCAGGGTCGGATGAGGCGGGTTCACGCCGACGACCTGTAACGAGTTCATCTTTCCCTGGTACGCCATCGTCATGTCGTAGACGTTGGTGCTACCGCTGGTCGCTGCCAACACCCAGTACTGGTTCGCGAGCTTCACGATGCGCGATCCTTCGTACGGGAAAGAGTTCGAGTCCATCCCAACGAGGCTCCACGTCGAGAGGTCAGATGACGAGGCCAGCGCTGGGAAGAACGTGTTCGGCGTCGAGGGACCGACGATGTACGCTAGGTACCATGTCGATCCTATCTTCACGACCGAGGCATCGTACGCTCCACCACTACCGGTGAAAGGCATCGTCAGTTGTGTCGTGCCGCTGACCAGGTTCGATCCCGAGAGCAGGTTCAGTGACGTTTCGTTCTTGTACAGGATCTGGATCGTGTTCGCGCCGAGGCCTGAGTTACCCCACGACGTGATCCACATCCGATACGTCCCGTCATCATACGCGATGAGGTGCGTAGCGTTGTCGTTCTGTATCGAGCTACTTCGGTTGACCATGATCACGCCGGTCTGCGTAAGAGCGCGAGACACCAGGTCGAGCGTGAAGACGCCACAATACGCTGCAGCCTGAGGGTCGGTACACGTCGCCGTCAGTCCGACAACGCTGCCGTTGAACCTCGCTGTCCCGTCCTCGTTTGAGACGATGAAAGGGTCGCGGAAACCGACCGAGCCAAACCTTCCCACCTTGAAGTCATCAAAAACGAATGTCACGCTTTGGCTGCTCTGGGTGGCAAGCCAGAACACACCTTTCCAGCCAGTCAAGCTAGAGGTCTTGAAGTTGATCGTGGACGTGACGTCATAGCTCGTGATCTTCGTCCACAGGCCGCCTGGAACCCGACGCCACATGGTCAGAGAGTTAGCGACCATGCTGAAGCCGATCTCAAACGGCGGCGTCCAACCTGTCGCAGACACGTCTGCTCGAAAATTCGCGCTGCCGCCGATCTTGACTTGGATGCTGGCGAGGTTATCGAGCCTCCTCCAGAGCGCAAGGATGAAGTTGTTGCTGTCCTTCGCGATGCCGACACCCACGTTTTCATACGTGTTGCCAGCGTTGCCTGTCCTAGAGACGATGTTGACGCTTGAAGCAACCTGACAGATGCCGATATCAGGACCCTCTTGTAATCCCGTGTTCTTGTCGCCTGAGGCTGGGTGTGCTAACGTCATCTGACCGCCGCTGATTGTCGGTGTCTGTGGCGTGCCTTCTGACAGCGTTGTGAAGCGCGTTAGCGTGGTGATCGACATATCATCGTTCACGTTCAGTAACGCCGTGGGCATGAAGTTGAAGACCTGCTGGTCACTGATCTCATGCAAGTCTAGGTCGATTGGGTTTCGCTCTTCAACCGAAAGGCCACTGCTACCGCTCGTAGATCCAGCCTGCCAGGAGTCCTGTGCTGTGCGGTAGACCCACGTCTGTTGGTCACCAGAAGGTTTTCCCATTCCACTCATTCGTTACCTCACGAAAATTCTACATCAAGACGAGCGTTACGACAGGCGACTGAGCTAGCCAACGTCCCAGAAACCGTCCTCCACAGGCGAGCCTCAAGGATGCCCGAGCCGCTGACGTTTTGCAAGAGGGTCGTCAATTCAGCCTGGAGTTGGACGGAAGTCCCGCTCGAAGATGACATGATCGAACCTGTGATGACGCCCGGCGGGAACGTCACGATGCCGTTCAGATCGTAAAGATCGACCGAGGCTGACAAGTTTGCCTCGATGGAGGTCGTGTCGACGATCGCGCGGTAAAAGTACCTCCTAGAAGTTCCACCAAAGTTCTGAACGATCTGAGGGTTGAAATACGCCATGCCAAGCGATTGTTTGCTAGCAGAGTGTGCAGTGTTCGTCGTTACAGTGCCTGCGAGAATGGGCGTGCTAAAGATCGGGGTTACGTTACCTACGTTCGTGCTTAACGAGTTTCCGATGCTTCCCGTAAAGAAACCGACGCCGTTGGCGTATACGTCAGCAAACCATTTTTGGTTTCGAGCGATACCAAAAGCGACGCGGGCGTCAGTTACAAAGCAGTTTCCATACTCAGACGAGAGTTGGCTGTGTCCACCAACGTTCCAAGTCCCACCGTCACCGTTAAATCCCCATCCAGTGTCGCCGGTTCTTGATTGTGAGATGACCATGACGCCGTTCAAGTACGCCTTGAGCGACGCTCCGTCATACGTGTAACCCACGTGACACCATTCGTTCAGTGGGATGCGACCGACCTCGTCGCCAGAAGGCGTGCTATACGACACGCCAGCTCCCGTGCTGCTGATGTGAACGATCTCCCACCTACCATCGCCGGTGTTGAGCATGCCCATGCCAATGTAGAAAGGAGACGCCCAGGTGGTCGTCTGCCACTCCTTGATGAGCAGCTTACCGAACGAGATGTACGTCTTGAGGTACACCCACGTCGACAGGGTGAACAGCTGGCTCAGTGAGCCGGTTGAATGCATCGTTGCGCTGCCTGCGGACGAAAAGTAACCGTTGGTCCGAGTTTCACCAACGTTACCAAAGAACTGTCGTGCTCCGGTGTACGCCGTGGTCGCTGACGAGGCTGTCATCGCAAAGGATGATGAGACGCCCGTGTTTGCGTAAATGCTCGATCCGGACGCGTCATTGAACAACCAAACAGCTGCATCAAATGAGTCTGGCGCGATGCGTCGGGTTAAGATCGAGCTCGTCTGTGACAAAACAGAAGGCGTAGGTAGCAAGAACATGCTGACCTCACCGGTGCGCATGTTGGTCCCATCAGGGGTTGGGTTAGATGATGTCCACGGAAGTATGGTTCCGGATGACACGTACTCCAACTGCCAGGTGTCACCGATCGTTGATGACACGACACCATCAAGCACGACCAGGTTTTGGTCAGTTGGATTCGATCGATACGTCGCACGTTGTAGTGCGACAAAATTCGTCGTAGTGTTTCGAAGTCTTAGAGAGACGTATGCATCGTTTCCGTACGCATTGAAACCAGCGTGAAAGTAATAAAGTCCTCCGTTCAATGTTTGAAACAATGAACCGTTACGAGAGATGCTTTGGTTGACAACGTCTGTGAAGTTGCTTGAAATGGCACCGGTAAAGGCTGTCCATGAACTCGTCACAGACCAGAAAACGCTAGATGACGTGAAGCCCTGGTATGCCGCTTGTCCCCTGATCGACGAACCGGTGACGATACCACCAGTTGCGCTAATCACAACAGTGTTGTTAGAGCCATTGTCCGTGATGCTGATGCCAGATCCGGCAGTGAGTGCTCGTTCGTTTGGTAACGAACCGGTGTTTCCGATGAGAACGTACGAGGCTGAGACGTCAGCTCCGCCTCCACCGCTCGAACCGCTGATGCTGCCTGCGAACGAGATGATGAATTTGTCATTAGCACCGCCGTCCTGAAAATTGATGCCGTAACCTGCTACTATCGCACGTTCGTTAGGGAGCGAGCCCGTGTTGTTGATCGTGATGTAAGACGCAGACACGTCAGCAGAACCTTGGACGGTTCCTGTGTTGTTGATCGTGAAAGTCCCGCCTGGCCCTCCGTCAGTAAACGAGATTCCAGTGCCAGCTGTGAGCGCTCGTTCGTTTGGAAGAGAACCTGTTACGCCAACCACGATGTACGAGGCTGAGACGTCAGCACCGCTGCCAGGCGTGCCCGTGTTCGTGATCGTTAACGTGCCTCCAGCGCCACCGTCGGTGAGCGAGATACCTGCGCCGGCGACCAACGCTCGTTCGTTAGGAAGCGAACCAGTATTACCGATGATGATGTACGAGGCTGAGACGTCAGCCCCACCAGCGAGCTGAGACAGCGTCTGGCCTGCAGCGTTATAGGTGTCGAAGAACTTGAGGTCATTGCCAACCTTTGCGATCCTGATCGACCCAGACGTACCATTGAAAAACAACGAACGCGTGTTGCCCCCGATGTTGATGTCACCGTTAACGTCTAACGCAGACTGTGGGTTCGTGTTTCTGATGCCTGTGAAACCGCTCGATAGGATCGTGAAACAATCAATCGTGAGCGTTACGTTTCTGATGTTGAATTTGTTCACGCCTTGCGCAGACGTGTCAGCAGTGCTCAACAACTCCCAAGAAGTCCTGTCTATAGCGCGTAACTGCATGCCGCCACCAGCACCGCCTGCTGGACCGTCGACAAAAAGCCCGACCTGGTTTGATGCAGTTATGAGTAACGCTGGTCCAATGTAGGGACCCGTGGTGCTAAAGTTTGTGATGCCTGGACCGACTGTCACAGAGCTTGTCGTCGATACGATCGTTGATGATTCAGTCCAAGGCGAGCTGAGGGTAACTGAGCTATTTGCACCGCCATCGACAAGGCGAAGACCCGATCCGACAGCAAGGGCTCTCTCTCTTGAGAGCGATCCGGTGTTACCAATCGTTACAAACGCAGCTCCTGGATCAGCGCCTGATCCGCTGCCCCCTTCGACTGGATTGTATGGAAAGCTGTTGTGCCAAGGACTCGGATCGCCGCCGTCAAAGATGCTGCCAGCTGCATCTGAGTTGATCAATGAAATGGCACAACCTGGTTCAGTGTAGATGGCGACGCCGCCTTCGACGTAGGTGTGTCTGACAGCGATCGAGGGAATACCGGAGACGCCTCCAAGCTCGTGTCTGATTCCCGTATGGAAACTAGAACCACCTGCCTGGTTTCCTCCCCTGATCGTTGAGTTCTTGAAACGGATGTCCTGACATCCTTGAAGTTCGAACGAACCACCGAAACCTGTCAGGTGATATGCGTCAAAAAAGACGTCATTGAGAACTAGATCAACGAAACGAGCGGCGGCGCCCGTGTTCTTGATCAGGCAGGTGTACGATGATGACCTGTAGCTGTCAACGATGACGTGTTCTAAGAACCAGGTTCCCCACGTCGATCCGCTTTGCACCAAGAACCCTTGTTGGTTCGCACCGCCGTTGCTCAGCATGTCAACGTTTCTGATGTGACAACGTGATGCGTTGTTTCCGTTGAATGCGTAGATGTTTGGGTTAGCAGAACCTTCAATCAGGATGTCATGAACCCAGTTGTCATGCGTAAACTTGAAGATGTCAGACGTAGAGTTGAAGAACTCAACGAGTCCCTTGTTGATGCCTTGAACGCCAACAAACGCTGGCAACGTGCAGACAGAGGTCGACGCGTAATAACCCGGCCAGACGAGGATCACGACGCGGTTGCCAGCAGCAGGCGGCACGGGGTCGCTATTGATTGCACTGATGGCCGCTTGAACAGATGGGAACATAGACGAGTCCTGTCCCACGCTAAAAATCCTAGCGTCCGTGCTGTAACCGTTTTTGATCGTAACTGGACCGGATGATCCTGATAAGATTGTGATGTAATCATCAGCAGTGAGAACGATGCCAGATCCCGATCCTGAGCCCGTGATGAGCACACGCCAACGATCGCCCGACCAAAAAAGCACGAGCGTGCCAAAGTTATCAAAGATGCTTTTCGTCGTTTCATCATCAATGAACACCCCTGGGGCGGGATAGATGTCGATGGGAGTGCTTAACGCAGTTCCTGATGCATCTTTGATGAAGTGAAGCTGACCGTTTCTAGGACTCACGGGCAGGTACACCGAAATCCTACCCGACGGAGGCGCCACAGAATTTGAAACCACTGCTACAGTGTCATGGTTTCCGATCTTGATGACGCCCATGTTCTCATTAGTCGTTGAGAACTCTTTCGTTGAAAGAGACAGCCCGCCAAACAGGTCTAACGACGCAGGGTTATCGATGAGACCGACTTGTAGGTCTGAGGGTACGGCGACGCGTTTAATCACGCCCGTGTTTGTGTCTCGTGCAAACACAAAAAACGATCTGGTCGTTTCATCTCTTGTCGGAAGCGTCATTGAATTCTCACGTTAAAGCGACACGTTGTCAAACTGGTCAGACTTGAGGGAAAGAACTGACTGATTCAACGTATTCACGTTGATGCTAGTTCTGTTCCTAATTTCGCCATCAAAAAATGGCACTGACGAGGTTACTTCCGTGCTCAAGTTTTGCGATGACGTGTTCTGAGGGGTTGTGATGTTTCCTAGAGAGTCAACAAACTTAACGTTGACAACGGAGGTTGAAACGCGAGCAGGACGACCCGAAGTCGTCTCGAGATAGAATTTCGTGTATGGTTTTTGTTCAAGCATGTCTCGAAACTGACCGTATCGACCCTGACGAAAGGTCACACGACTATACTCAGCTATCCCGCTGCGAACACCGTATTTCCAACCTCTGATGACTGGAGCGAAATGAAAATGACACTCGCTATTGACGATGCCGTCTGGCTTCTCGATCACTCGACCTTCAGCGTAATGGTTTGATCCGTACGGGTCAGTGTCGTTGAGATTGTAACACGTGTTCAGGTCTCCAAATCCAAACAAAACCTTGGCAGTATCGTTGATGCTCATCGCTCCAGTGACGTTCGTCCTGAGGTCAGTGTCAACGTACCAACCTCGTTTTTGTGCGATGGTGAATGCAAAAAACCCGCTGTAGGCCTGGTACGTGCTAAAACCTACCATCAACAGATCACATCGCACCGGGTCAGTCACTTCGAGGTACTGGCCGGGAGGCAGTGATGCGCTAGAATCCAGACGAGCAGTGGCGACGAACGAGGCTTGTATGTTGACCTGCCTCGTCGCAGGCGCGTACCTGGGTTCGTACGGGAACGATCTTGACCAGCTGTTGTCTTGAGATCGAGGTGGGTTATCGTTGTAATCGAACATCACGAACGCCGTGTTGTTGACCTTGATCCTGCTCGACCCGCCGATGCCTCCACCGATGATCGTCTCATCAGACGACGCGATCGTGAATAGTTGCATGGAGTCCTGAGAGAACGCCACAGAGACATCAGGCATCAACGTGTCCCAGTAACGCTCAGAGTCATCGAAGTGATTCGACACGCGAGGAGAGCCACATCGTTCCCACCACGGTTGCAATCTAAAGTTCTTGGACGGGTTAGCGGTAAGTTCTGCTGAAGACGTGTCAGGACTGGGCTGCAATCTGGCACTAAACTCGCTGAACACCCGACCTCGTGAACCCGTCGCGAGCGTCAGGCGCCTGCCAGGTCGGGTGCTTTTTGTGATGAGTGACCCGGTCACGAAATCATCAGAAAAACCGTTGATGTACTGGTCCCTATACGCTACCTCAAACTGGTCAACGATGGGTTCGTTGCCCACGACAATCTCATGTAGCGCGTCAGAAGCTAACGGTTGATTGAGCGTGTCATGGTATTCCTTGTTCTCACGCAACAGACAACCATAGAGAACGACGTTAATCGATCCCGTGATCAATTGAACGTCATGCTCAATCGAACCAGACGTTTTTGGTAGCGGCGTTTGGCTGCCAAGAAAGACGGGCCTTGACTTCGAGACAGCTAACACCAACGTGTCATTGGGATTGACAAGGTACGGCGACGGTTGGAAGTTTTGTAGAGGCAATGCCATCTCAAACTTGAAGGTGTTACCTGCCGTGATACCGTTGACGTACTGCGTTGGAACGCCATTGAACAACGGGCTAGTCGCTCCACCTTTTGTCCCAGTCAAGTAGAACGGGTTATCGATCCTTCCCTTTTCATTCAACAACTGGGACGTGATGAACTCTTTGCCAAAGATGCTTCGCCCAGAAGGATCGAAACCGGTGCCGCCGCGTCCAAAGTTATTGACGTACGCGATGTAACAGCTCTGGCTGTAGTGACTGGTCACTCGATTGACCAACGGCAACTGAGGTGTATTGAACACGTCGATGACGCCTGACTTGTTAGCTTGAACGTCGCTTGACGTCATCGCTAGCTCGAGTTTTACGATGACGCCGTTTGAGACCTGCGCCTCACACTTGACAGCCACCGAACCCGTGAAATAGTTACCAGCTGTTGATGACGACCTGGGAGTGACGATCGCCCCAGGCGTCCCACCGTACGCTAGGTAACCTTGGGGCCTGATCTGATAGGTCGATGTGATCGGTGAAAAGCTAGAAAACGTGATGTTGCTGATGTTGTCATTTGCGTGTGTGATCACGCCAGACATGATTAGGTCTCGACGCGTCGAGTTACCGATGACAGACTGGTTAAACAGAGCGACAGTCAGACCTGGTCCACCAAAATCGAACCCGCCGGCAGGGTTGTTTTCTAGCGTTGACATACACGTCGTCTTGTCAGCGAACCAACCGTTACCAGCTGCGAACGGTAACTCGATCACCGCTCGCTCGATCAAAAACGAGTGATTGATCGGCAGCTTGAAGACCTCGTCAGCGTTGGCTCGATAGTCTTCATTGACCGTTATCGACTTGGCGTATGACTTGTTGAGCGCCAGAGTGACGTTGTCAGTGGTGTAGTTAGATCCGATGCTAGCATCGCTCTGGTCACCCGTCGTCGTCCTGACGTGTGAACCCGAAGCAACGGTGTTACCAATTGGACCGAAGCCCTTGTGATCTTCAATGATTCGTAACGAACTGGCATCAGCCGAACGATCGATAACGATGTCGCCCTTTGACTTTCCAGAGTTGTTAGTCACCGCGCCGTTAGCGATGATGTAGCTCGAGTTTTGTGGTACCTCCCACGCTCCAGCTCGGATGTTGTAGTAGTGAATCGTTGACGCGGTGCCGAACAACACGACGTTGTTGTTGACTGGAAACGATATCCTGATCTGCGTCTTTGCCTTGAGAGGTTGTGACAGGCCGTCGCCTAAGGCGTCAATGCTCGATCCGCTGACGTAAAACGAATCAGTTGCTGCAGCGGCGTCGTTCTCAAACAGCTTGTATTCTGAAAACGGTTCGATCGATTTTGGAACGTCGCCTTGAAGAAACTGGTCGACGACGGACTGGACGACGCTGGCTGTGAACTCAAAGTCACCCGCAAACAAGTCTTGTCGCGTCATTGACGTAGGTTCAGAGTCACCATAAAAACGTTGCAACATCGACGGAGCGTTGACAAGCACCCCGGACATGATGCCACGTGTCGTGCTAGACGTGACATAGTTCAGCGTTCGACGATCGTCAAATGATATCCCGTCGTTACCAAGCCGGCTGTCTCCCGTGCGGGCGACCGTCGGTAGGACTAATCGATTGTCCAAGCGACGAATCTCTGAGCGAGGTAACACCTTTCGCCTATTCATCGGAGGCAAAAACGTGAAAACAGTGCCTGCGGCATTGAGGCCGGGCCAGTGAATGAAAGGCTTGAGATTACAGGTGTAATTTGAGGTGAATGCTTGGTCGTCGGTGTCGGTGTACGTTGAGGTGACAACAGCGCCTCCGTAACGATATTGTTGTCGTTCAGTGTCTCTGTACCCAAGACCGTACGAAAAATCACGGAACCGATCGGTTCCGTTAGGCATGAAGATACCGATGGTCGCGTCTTCGGGCGACGATGGATTCAAGACCAGGTTGATGCTTTGTCGTGGGGTGTAACGAAACTCGATCTTTCCGTTTTCGTAGATCACGACCTCAAATCTCAGGATGGTGCTGGGAGTTGAAAAATCAGACAACGAGTTCCAACGAACGATGAGCCGTCGGCCGTCTGTCGATCGAACATCGCGAAAGAACTTGACACTGTTTTGGCCAGCGTTAATGAACGTAGGAGGCGTTTCTAGTCCCCTGTTGATGCGATCGACCTTTTCAGACGATAGAGAGCTGGATGCGATGTACTGTGACGTGGTGGCAGCGACGTTTCGTAAGTCATCGAACCAAGGCGCTAACAAGACAGCGTTCGATGAAAAGATGGGCTTGATAGCAGAGTTTGTCCAGACCTGATTGCTGAGGACCTCTGTTGAGTTGAACGTTCCCGTCGTCGGATCGACGAGCACCATCCAACCGTTCGTGCAAACGGCGAATTTTTTGTACGTGATCCCATCGATCTGAAAGTCAAATCCGATATCGATGGGAACGCTGATGCCGTCATCTGAGTATCCACGTCCCGGATCCTTATCACCACCGACGCCAGACTCTGTCGAGCTGCCTGGGCTGCAGGGCAAAAACAGGTTGTCAGGAACCCTCGTCAAGTTAACAGACGCTGCAGTCGAGCGAGTTAAGACGTAGTTCTCAAACCGACGGGGCGGTGAGCTTCTTAGGGTTTTTGGCGTAGCAGCCATTAGTGAACCATTCCTCCGAAAGACAGTGAATCAGTACCTACTCCGGAATTAGTATCGTAATCCCATCCTGAGGTAGCTGAACGCTTTCCGATGGCCAAATTGATGTAGCTGTCCGTTGAACCGGTCATCAGGCTCAAGGCTGCGCTCATCGCAGAATCATAGTTCGTGGCCAACGGAGCGTTACGTGGGTACCGAACGTCAACGAACGGCGAGAGTTGAGGTTTCTCGTGAAGGAAAAATCCGACGTTTGATGACGCATTGTGAGAGCCAGAGACCTGACCTGGGAACGTCACCCCGTCGGCATATTGGTCTAAGAATCCGATCTGTTGCTTGAGATCGTAAAGGTATACAGTCTGCACTTGGTCTGAGGCAAACGTCGTGTCAGTGTTGCCTCCCATCACAGCTCCTTTCACGTCATGAGACTCAAACGGAACCTCGATGCTAAAGAACGATGCCTTCGACCTGATGGTCAACGGTTCGATCACGCCATCGAAAACGTAATTTTCGATCTGATCGTTATCACTTGTGATGATGGGAAATGTAATGACGCTGCTGAACAGGGGAGAACTAACGTCCTGTGCTCGAATGAAATCGACCGGGTCAAAGTAATCGAGTTCCTCAAAGGCTGCGTCCGTCCTAAAGTTCTTGTCCATGCCGTAACGGTTACGACGTAAGACGTGTCCGGGTTCGCCAGCATGGATCTTTGCCAGACCTGCGTCAAAGTGTTTCTGTTGCGTGAGCTCGACACCTTGTCGATAGCCATCGATCTCTGACGTGTCGATGCCTTCAACGTTAAAGCTACCAGAGATCAAGCTGAGGCTGATGTTTCCTTTTGAGCCAGATGAAAACGCCTGGTTTAGTCTGACCCTAAAGTACCTGACGTTCGTCACGTCGAAAGTGAACGACGTCGTCGCGCCGTCATCCTGAGGAGAGAACGACGTCAGCTCAAACCGATCGAACGTTGGGATCGGTGACCAGTTGACTGCGTCCTGTCCAGCCTCGAAAGCAAGCGATTCTCCTTGGGCTTGTTTGGCAAGGACGTTAAGTCTAACACGTTGTGCCTTGTTGGTCGACTGTCCAGACGACGACTGAGGAAACACAGCGTGTTGGGGGGTGCTAGCTGTCCACGTAGCGACCGGAAACGTACCTGTGATGAACTGGTTTGGCTTGGGCGATGCGACGGCTGGACCCTCGTCAAAAAAGTTTGGGTCCTCATGTAGGACGTTTCTGAAAAAGTCTAAGGTTGCCATGTCACCACTTTCTGATCACGCCAGCGAGTTGTTGCAATAACAGGACGTCACGGATCCTACTGCGATCCTCCTCGCCCAAATATATCTCGCTCGAGAAGTACTCGAGCTTGTGTCTCTCTAACATGTGAGACTCGATGACGAAGTTTGTCCCTTTGAAGTTCGTTTTCCTGGGTATCAGTTGCTCGATGAACGTCCCAATCGACGAATCGAACCACCTGAAGAACTCGAAAAACGCCTTGAAGTTAAGCTTCTCTTTGATACGATTGAAGTAAACGTTTCGTAACGTCTCCAGGTTCGGGTAATCAGGTGAGTACACAAGCTCTGGTGATCCTAGAGCGTTATCGAGAGCGTCAAAGGTCGAAAACAGCGTGACGATGTCACGGTTAAGTGCATCGATCAGAGAGAACTCGATCGCAAAGCGGACGTCGTCTGTTGGTTGTTCGCTCTTGACGATCTCGTAGACGGGCGCTACTCCGGCCCACGGCGTGGCATCTACGAGATCCTGGTTCAAAAAGCTACGGATTCGAACCTTCTCGTTAGAAGCTGCTTCATCAAAGTAAGGCGACAGGTAGCTGACGTCGAAGAGCTCGCCTCTCAGGCAATCACGATCAATGGGAAATCCCGTTCCGGTCATGTGCATCCCGTTCTGGCTGAAGTCCAAGAACGTCATCGTTCCCAGGGGCCCATACGATCCCGTGGCGTTGGCCCGGCGCGTGTCCTGTTTTCCGAAGCTGTCCATGCGAACCTTTTCGAACGAACCGCTACGAGTCGTGACGAAATTGTAATTGACTGTCGGATCCTCGACGCCGAGGGACTTGTGATTACGAATGTGCTCAGTCCACTCTTGTTCTGTCAAGCCTTTCGACCAGAATCTGAGAGCGGTCTGCAAGCCAGTAAAAGCCGTCACTCGTGACTCAGGATCGGCCACAGAAATATTGTTCAGGTAAAGGTAGCTGTTACCTACCCCAGACGGAATTGATTGATTCTCGCCAATGGCTAGAAAGCTTCCTGATTGGTTGAAGCTCGAGCTTAACGTTCGGAACGAGTTTGACTCAGAGGTGATTAGTTCGTAAAAGAACGACGCCGTCGTCTGCAGGTACGTGATCTCGCCATTGTTTTGCGTTCCTAAGCGTAAGAAGTATGACGACGAAACACGTGAGTCGATGCTGTCGTTACGTACGCAACCGAACGATACGTTCCACTTGTCACCATCGAAAATTGCGTTATCAGGAACGCTCATCGACATGTGTAACAACGGGCTCGTGGCGTTGGTGCCTGGCCTGAGGTACAGTACGAGCTTTGGGTCCGCTGACGAAGAGATTGCTAGTAGGTTTGCGACGAGACCCAACCCTCCTGACATGAAACTCGTCGACCCCGTGACGCACATGCGAGCCAGCGATTGCGTTGAGCTCGTCATCGATTTGATGTGATACGGTGTGTACTTGACGATCGTTTCGACAGTCCAAGAGCCCGACGTCAACAATCCATCGCTTGGGTTGTTGCTGATACCATTTGGCGGGAACCTATTTGCTTGGACGAACGTTCCTCTGATCTGTGGATAGCCAGGCTCGTAGCGTGACGCTGTCAGAAACGGAGATACAGCAAGCGACGAGGTGATGAACTCGACCATCGTGCCTGTCTCACGTTTTTGCTCTCGAGTGAATGACAGTTGTTTGACAGTGGGTCCACCGAACTCACGCAACCTCAGGCTGTTCTCAGGATCGATGCCGATGGCACGTAGAAAAACCTTGATGCTGTGTTGCGTTCCCTTAGAGCGTATCACCTCAGGTAAGTTGATGATGATCCGACGGAGCAGCTCGTTCTGGACGTGTTTTATCGGTGTCTCGCTAGAGCTGATCTCTGGATCGACGTTCTCTCCTTTGATGTATTGCTCTATCGTGCTATCGTTGAACAGCACGGGCATGTGAAAACCATACTGCCTGACCAGGTCTCTTAGGAAGTTGTTCGGGGTGCTGACGTTGGTGTCATAATTCACCGTCCTCACCGAGCTGAAGGCGTCAACGAACAGCTTCATCTCGTCAAAGAACCTCGCCCAAATGTAAAGCATCGACAGGATCAGCTGGACGTTACCCAATTTGCCTTGACCGGGCATGCCAGTGCCAGAATAGGGGTCGTTTCCGGCGCCCTCAGGTTCATCGAACCCATCAAACAACGTTCCTTCTAGGAGGTAGTGTTGTGGGACCAATCGGGTTATCAGGTTAGGGTTCGCCTGATCGTATGTCGTGGCGCTAGCGAGCAAGGTAGCGTTAAGGTCGACGACGCTTTGGTATGCTGGGAACAGCACGGGAACGCTTTCTTCACGCTCATAGATCACGTCGCTCGTCGGATCGAGAGAGGCGTCTTGTCTCAGGAAACTGCCCGTTAGGTTTCCTACGTCGTCAAACTGTGCGTAGGTTAGGAAGTTGCTGATCACAGAATGAAGCGAGTTTCCTGAGCTGTCAATGACGATAGCGTTAGCTTGGTCGTTGGTATCAGTTGCTAGCGGCGGTGGGGGCTCATTGAAGCGATAGTAAAGCTTTAGGTCGGGTTGAGCAAAGATCGCCTTAGGAGCAAATTGCTGTTGGAGGTCAGCGCTGCGGGCGCTGTGAAACAACCGCAACTCATCGATCGTGCCTGACAGAGTCTGGTTTGGTGTGACCGTCGTCGAACCGAGTGCCATGACAGTACCTGAACCGATCGTGAAGTCTGATGCGTCAATGTTAAAGTCACCAAACGTGTAACGTGCCTTGGTGACGTTCGCACTCGTGCCTCCTTTAAAGAACTCAAGGTAGTGAGTTCCGGTCTCTCGATTCAGAGTCACGCAGATGTGATTGAAACGACCTTTGTCAAGGTTACAAGGAACTGTCAGCGAAAACGAACCTGAAGCGACACTGAATCGGGCTTCGACGCTTGAGGTTGACGTCGTGGGCGTCAGGTATAACGAAAAACCTTGTGATGTGCCATTGATCTTTTGACAAACGACCTGCGTACCCACCGTAGCCGTCGCAGGTAAGAACAGGTGCATCTCAATGCTCAGTGATGAACCATTTGTCGGGTTCAAGACAGAACCACCGTGAGGGTCCTTTGACAGGTCGGGATACAACGAACCCGCTGCATCTTTGACGATGATGTACGAACCTGCTGCAGGTGACGTCTCGCCGACCCGGGTCCCTGAGAACATCAGTTGTCCATGAAACTTCGGGAAATTGTCAAAGACGTACCTGTCATAGCCTGTCATCTTCTCGAAGAAGACCTCAACCTCCTGTTTGGTGCCATCGAAAGGAAACCCATTGATGACCTGTTCGAATGCTAGGTTGACTTTTGCCTCAGCGGACATGAAAAACGTGTGATTCTCGAACCGAGACCAGTCAACGTTTAGCTGTTGAGTTGACTTCAAGGGAGCGTCTTGGTCATCGTAAATGAACGATGACGTACTCAGGATGTTAGTGTCCTTGACCTCACTGAACGTCAACTGAAGAGGCCTGTTTCCTTCGACAGCAGCCTTTAGGAAGGCTGGGACGTATGGTGAGATTTGTTTCGTCGTCATGAGGTCTCAATCTACAGTCTAGGTATCGTGGAAGGCGACACCTCAGACTACCTTACCTCGCGTCGCTAACACGAAAAATTGGTGATGCGCTCTTGAAGACACGACGATCACCACCCATGATCACCATGATGTCGATGACATACGTACGTTCAGGTGTCAGGTTAGACATGTCGAACTTGAAGTACATGCCGCTTGCATCGCTTGACAGGCGTGTCGAGTTTGTCACCGTGTCGAAGGGCACCTCGACGAGACCAGTAACGTCATCGCGTACCTGGAAATGTACGTCGCGGATAACTGACCCGGGATGTTCGATCGGCAACCTGGTCGCTGTCAACACCGACGGTGAGGTTATGTCAAACAAGTGAACGCGTAACACGGTTTTTTCATCGCTAAAGTAGCGATTTTGCATGCCGTGAACGGTCACGACAAACGGATGAGAGTTGACGCTCGTTGGCCCTCGAGAGCTAGCTCGTAGGTCAATGCTCGAACCGGTCAGGTACGCTACCGTGTCATCAAGCGATCCCCAGATCGGCGTCATCTTGACAGAACCAGACTGAGCTAGCTTTGAGAGCAACACAGCATCCGTCGAAGGCAACAGAACCGAAGCAGAGTAAACTCCCACCACGGGAAAGATCCCGTAAGCGTGTTGCGATCCGGTGAACACCAACGTGTGCCAACCACCAGAGATCTCAGTCGTTAGTTTCAAGACCAGGCTGTTTGGGCCGGTCACGGGCGCCAGCGATGAACCGCTTGTTAGGTTTCCAGGAACGTTCCGAACGTAATTGTAAAGAAATAGGTTACTGGGCGTGTCGAAGACCAATGACTGGCTGTCATCTTGGATGGAGTCATCGAACTTAACGATCATTCGAGGACGTTTGTCTGAGTTGAACGCTGTTCGTGAAGCGAACCGTTTGACAAAGTACGTGTGTTGGTTGTTCTCTAGGGCATCATCTAACGAGATGCGAAAACCATAGTCTGACAAGGCTCCTGCGAGCGTCGCTGAGACGGCTAACGTGACGTCGACTTCGAGGTCTTCCTCTCCGGTGACGAAGAGCTGCGAGCTCAACAAGCTCGCTCCGTTAGAAACATTTGTCGAGGCAGTGACGTAATCGACTGTCCCGGGTAAACCACCCCCAAGACCACAACCACTCACTAGCCACTGACCGCCTGACCATGAGCTGGTGAGAAAATTGCTGGCGTCAGAGTCTGAATAGTACACCACGTCACGTCCCAAGCCTTCATCGAAGGCACGACCGAGAGGATGCACGTTGACCTGAAAGTTTGAAGGAGTGGGCTGCCCACCATACACGTCAAATAGCTTCAGCTTGACTTTGAAGCTTGCGTTACCAGGATCGATCTTTCCCTCGCTAACCAGGTCACGAAGGGGTTGTAGGTCGAATTGAACCAAGAGGCGACTGAGTTCAACGTTCGGAACGCTGCCAGACGATGTCGTACCGTAAAGCTTAAACAGATCCAGTGAACCTGCGGCACCAACGTTAGCGTTGTATTGCCTGTTTCCTTTGACGACACGATCAGTGATGTACGTGTCTTTGCTGGGTCGAAGAACCTTATACATTAGACTGCTGCCTTACCCATGATGTCAAACTCTGGGAACCTGATTTCAAAGATCGCGCCCGGCGTTGGGAACATGATGCCCAAGCGAGTGTTAGCTTGCACGTCAAACGTGCTTGAGCTGTATTCCCTGTTTGAGTTCGTTCCTACGATGTTCTGAAACGTAACGTTATTGACAGCCACAACACCTGGGACGGTGAAGATGTTGTTAACGACGTCAGAGATGACGATCGGTTGGTCGATGTGAAAGTTCTTGATGTCAAAGAACGTTTGAAGTTTCGTCAAGGCGCCTTGCAAAACGACGCTGCGATTTAACGCAGGATCGATCAATACGTCAAATGACATCGTCAGGTTGATGACGCGAGCATCTAAGATGTCGATAGCGTCAGAAATCATGCGATACGGATTGAGGTACGATCGAAGGTTCCTCTTTAACGTATCGGGAGAAGTGATCAGCTTAGACTGCGGGTCACGAGACACGATGAAGAGTTGCGTTGCTAGCGGGTTGTTTGGGTTTGACCTGATTGACGCTCTGAAGACGCGGCCAAAGTTCGATGGCAACGTGTAAACACGAGCCAGTAGGTCCTCACGGGTGACGATACGTTCCTGAGAGTTCTTAATCGCGGGTATCTGAGCCTTAAGGTCGTCGCTCGTGGGAGCGTCTTCACCGCCGCTAGCAGCGATCTTGTTAGTGATCTCGATGCTGCCTTTGACGTTTGCAGCGAGCGCTGCGCTAGGATTGCCTGGAAAGAAAACCTTCAAGGTCTTCACGGTCCTGACGTTGTTCGCTGGTACGTTGTGATTCAGTCCACCGCTGTAACGATAGTTGATCTGCAACGTCGTGTCTGATGCAGCAGTTCCGAGCGTCTTGGTTTGCAACAGCTGCTGTGGGTTGACAGGGATCCTTGAGAACGTCCTAGAGTATGGGAACGCGATGGCAAAATCCGAGGGATCTGGGATGACGTCGTCCTCTAGCGTGTTAGCGTTGCCGCTACCGAATGTCAGCGTCATCTTCCTAGTGTTGAGATCGGCATCAGCAGAATAACGAAACGGAGCTGGGATGACCTTGATCGCGTCCTTGACGAGCTCATTATCCTTTGCGGTGTTCAGGACGTTACGATAGACGACGTCATGGCTAAGCGACGCGACCTGGTAATAGACGTTTCCAAATCCATCAATCACCGACGTGATCTCTGAGACGTTAGCGTTTGACAGGGTGATCCGACGAAACGGGATGAAATCCTTTCCGATCGAGATGTTTTCAGTGACCTCCTTACCAGAGACACACATGCCCGATTGTGCCATGATGAATGTGGTTGGCGTGCCTGACGACGTCTTGTTGCCAACCTTGATTTGGGCCGCGAAGCTACCGTCTGACTTTTTGCGATTGAAATCGACGTCCTCAAGAAGGATGAACTCAACGCCATTGTCAGCTGAAAAGATCGATCCCGCCATCACCTTCGGAAGACACGCGACCGACGGTCCCAGAACGTTCTGGGTCTTTTCAGCTGGAACTGATACGTAAATCGTCACTGGTACGATCGCAGGTGAGGCTCCGACGATAGGAACGCCAGAGTTTCGCAGCGCTCGTTCGATGTTTGGGGCTTCGACGGCGGTGTCGTAATTCAACTCAGCGTATTGGTGATCGAGGTAGAACGACAGCACGTCACCGGTATAAGCCGCGAAGTCAAGGAACAGGCCTCCGAGACTGCTCTCGCTAAAATCACGGATGCGATCCGGGTAGTAGAGACGAGCGTATTCCAGCAACTGAGCACGAAGACTGTCGAAGTCTTTTGCTAGGTACTTCCTTTGACGTACGCTTTTTAGATCATCACGATTGAGGGCCATGCGTTCACTGTTCCGATTGTGTTAAGTATCGATCTCAGATCACGTACAGCGTGACCAGTAGCGCTCGCTTGCCAGCTTGTAAGGCTGGGATCGAGTACGTGATGGTGATCTTAAAGACACCCGTGTTCTTGTTTTGCGTTCGGTCGACCTCAGAGAGAAAGTCCTCAAGGCTGACAAACGGCATCCACCTTGACACTGCAGCGCTGATGCGCTTGATCGCCTCAGCGTCAAAGTCTTCCTGTGAGGCGAACTCTGTGACGAGCGGGCGCAGGTTCGCTCCGAAATCATATATCCCAAGGTGTTCGCCCCAATTCGTCTGTAACAGGTTACGCAGGTTATCGTGCACCTGGTCTGGCAGGTTGTAATTCATGCCAAATATCCCCTCTTGGGTTCCCAAACGCAAAGGGGTCTTGATGCCGATCGGCAGCGACGACTTGGTGATCGCCTCGACGATCTGTTGCTCTCGTGTCAGACCAGAACTCTTGAAAGAAAATCTTCCCATCACGTCACCGGCTGGAACCCGCTGCCTGGCCCGTCCTTCGCGATCGAGGTGTCGATCGACCCGTGAGACCTAGACATGTCAGCTCCAGTCTGGTCAGTACATAGTTTCTCGCTATCGATCAATGCCAATACTGTGCGACCTGCGATGTAGATCTGGTTTCCTGACCCGATGTACATGCTAAGTTTCTTTGAGTTCTTGGGAACGGATTTTGCGTTAATGTACTCCCACTGCTTTACCGCGGTCGGTTTTCCACCATTTCCCGGATCAGACTGACCGCCTTCGACCGTGGTCATTGAAAAGCTTCCGGGCTTGTAGTCCTTGATCAGAACGAGAACGTGTTCGTTACCCAGCTTTCCTCGTTTCTCAATGATGATGACGTCACCTTTCTTGAGAGGAGGCAGGTCGCCGCTCTTGTATGGGATGATCGCGTCCTTTTTCTTTGCCGCAGTGTAGATGCCAGCAATCGCTGTGCCATCACGATATCGATCGAGAAAGAAATCATAATAGAGGTTGACAGATGGGTCCTGCTTGCTGGTGTCGACCTTTGAGTCAAAGACAAAGCTCGCTCCGCCGTTCGCGAGACACGCTCGGGCCACGAGACCACAACTTGATGCGCTCTTTAATTTAGCCAGTGTCCTTGATTTTCCAAGGGCACGTGGGTCAGCCTGAGGGCCTTTTCCAGGTTCAGCATACTCTACTAACAACAGGTGTGACGCATACGTGTCTTGCTTGGCTGCTCCAGCGCCGTAACCCGTGTCGATCATCTCTTTCGCGTAGCTCACGATCTTGTCACGAGGCGACTCGGGTTGCGGGTCTGCAGCGTCCTCGGGCGGGTCATATCCCAAGAACTTGCCGATGCCGCCTGTTATCCCACCAGGCGATGAGCCCAACGTGGATCCAATCGCTGCGATGAAGACCATCTCAACGATTTTTGTCGTCAGGACCTTGATGGCGACGATCTGCGTGACGGCGTCTGGCCTGATGTCACCAAAAAGCTTTGCCTCGAAAGCGAGATCGCAGATCGACTTAAACAGGTCTGGAAGGTTCGGTAGCTTAAGCACCAGTTTTGGGATGTTTGCGACGAGCGTGACCAGGAACTTTGGCACGTTTAACGCAAAGGAGAGCGAGAAATCGAACAACGTCTTAAACTCTGGGACCTTGATGTCAGGAGGAATTGGAAACGTGGGCAAAGGCGGTGGAATTGCCGGGATCCCAGGGAACTTTGCGATGAGCTTCGGTGGTGGCATGATCTTCATCTTCAACGCAAGCAACGGAGGATTTGGGATCATGAAAGGTATGAAACCGCTTGGAAAGTTGGGTATCTTGAAATTGACGCCGAGCTTAAAGCCTAACGAGACAGGACAACAGATGGGAAGCAACTTGAAGTCTGATTTCAGGTTAAGGGCACAGGCGATCTTTTCGTACGTTCCCAAGATGTTCTTGTGAAACTCAGGGTACTTTTTTTCGTCTTCGAGGAGCAGCAGACCCGCAAACGGGTTAGGCGGCACTGGATCGCCACATGGGAAAAGAGGAGGCACGGGCATGTTTGCTGTGCCGAACGTGAGCTCGTCCTTGACAGCCTGTATGAATTTTTTCTTTGCCTTAGGCGTGAGCTTGCACTTGTCGTCAATGATCCCCGCGTGCACCTGACATCCGCTTCCTTCAGCCATTGTGCCTCATTTCACCAAGATCTTATTTGCAAATTTGCCTTGTGAGGGAGCGAGCGCTGGGCCGTTGTCTGACCCTGCGGGTTTCGCACCAGCAAAAAATCCGCCCATCGTCGTAGACAAGGGCGCTCCGGTCACGCCACCATCAGCAGCGACGACAGGCACGTCGCTACACACGAGACCGAACTGAGCGTCATCTCCTCCAAGTTTCACGTATCCTTTTTTCGAAGGTTGAAAAACGATGTCACCGTTAGCCTTGATCGCGACCACGGCCCAGTTGTCGCTATCTTGGTCTTCGACTATCCTTCCCTTGTCATCACGAATCACGAATCCCGTTACGACGATCTCAAGATCAGAACGAGCGATCAACCTGATCTTGTCAGTCTTGATGACGATGGCGCCGTCTCCTTCGTCACTGTCCTTGACGTCTGCTTTCGCAGGATCACCGCCTTGGAACTTTCCCTTGCTTAGATCAGAATTAAACCGATTCAGGCCAAAATTCCTGTCAACCTTCGTGCGTTGTGAGATCAAGACGCGGCTTCGATCGTTAATGAAGTCAGGGTCACCCTCGTTAGGTACCAGCTCCTTTAGCGACTTTCCAAGCTCTTTTTTACCAGTCGGTGAACCGTCGATGTTCGTAGAGCTGGCCTCTGCACCACCGGTGCCGTCTGTTTGCCCGCGGCCGGCGACCAGGTCGATCGATCCTGCGCCTGGCTTTTGGTCGTCTTCGTCTGGTATGCCGGCGACGACGGTTGCTTGTGACGTTTCGTCTGACTTGTACCTAGCAACAGCGCCTGTTCGATCACGACCCATCACGATCAGGGTATTGTTCGTTCCTTCGAACGCAAACTCACTGGGACGTTTTCGGTACCTCGGAACCGGCTCTAGAACGGAAAGCTTTCCCCCATCAGTGTCTGTCAATAGTTTTTCGTACGCATTTTCATCACCGTTCAGTGTCGCGCTCTCGGCAAGGGTGTACCGACCGTCCTCTCGAGTGTCAGCACGACCATTTCGAAATTCATACTTTGGAGAGTCAGTGCCATCGAACTGGTCTCGAGATCCTGGAACGAAGCTAGCGTCTAGGCCTCGGGGCGGGTGGGTGTGATTGACGTCCTCGACAAAACCCGGCTCAACGATGCGACACATCCAGTAACCAAGGTCGTTCTTGGTGCCTGATTGGTTCTCGAACATGACCCAGACGTGCTCGCCCGGTTGGCATGGGAACGATACCGTGGGAGGAAAGAACGGAAACAGGAACATCGCGGGCGTCGCAGCAGACGTTCCCGGTGTCATGACGCGCTGGGCGACGATCGTGTTCCGAGGTAGGACCTTTGCGAGGTGGATGTTCGACACCTGTAACGCGTGTTCGAAGTACGACACCTTATTGTCGTCGATGATCGTCGGATCGAAGATGGTCTCGATGACGACGTACCTGTAGAACAGGGGAAGGTCGCCTCGGAAGCCGTGTTCGTAGTACGCTCGCTGTTTCTGTATCTCACCAGAAACACCTTCTGCGATGTCTCTTATCGGCTTGTACTGCTCGTTGGTCATGGTTCCTGTGGGTCACTTGTTTTCGCTGATGCGGGAAAACATATCCTCAGGATCTATCGACTCGCTCTTTTGATCAGCCTTCGCAATTAACTCAGCCAGCTTAATGAGCTGATCGTTAGCACGTGACATGCGCTCGATGTACGTAGCGATGGTCTTGCCATGCACGGCATGTTCAGTGCTCTTGTCAGCAGCGATCTTGACAAGCTTGGCAAACATCACGTACGAGTTCTGGCGATCAGAGATCGCGTTCTCGTAGATCTCCTTCCATAGCTGTCTTTTCTTGTCGCTGAGGTTGTTGATGTCCTTTAGTAGATCTGAAAAATCACGAAGACGTTCTTCGACGTTTCGTGCTTCAAGCTCGACGATGTCACCCGTTTCTGCGTTGTCAGGCATGTCAACCTCAAAACAGCTTGAATTTCGTGTCGATCTTAGAGCGACGATACAGTTTTTTCACGGATTGCATCGTCGTCGTCAGCTGCTTGGGACTGAGGCCTGACAACTCACGCATGTAAAGCAGGATGGCGCTCTTGTTGAGAAGATCAATATCATCGATGTTCTCAAAGATGATGATGATCGAATTGATGCAAGCGAGCTCGTTCTCTGTCTTGACCTTGCTTCGGATCTCTTGTAAGACGTTGATGACGTTAGCCGCTGATCCCTTGCTCATCAACAGCTCGTCCTGTGCAGGGACGATGTTATAGTCCTCAATGATACGCTGTTCGTTTGCGCTTAGTGAGTCGGGATCGTCAAGGCTGACGCTACGCTTGATGCGTTGTGATTTCTGTTTGGTCTTGATGATGAGCCAGTTCTTGGCCACGACGTTGAAATACGAGAAGGCGTTAGTCCCACGTGTCGCATCGAACTTTCCGATGGTCTCAAACAAAAAATTGACGCAATCGTTCTTCAGGTCGTCAAACGTGTCATGCAAGCTAGTGAACTTGTGAATGTTGATCAGGTTCTCGACCAGCTTCTCAAACGCAGGCAGGATCTTGTCAACGTAGAGCTTGTCCTTGTCTTTTTTGACATCAGACTGTTGGTAAGCAACGATGGCGGCTTGCGTCCCAGCGTTGAAATACATTCGCAACGCCTTAGCGGCTTTTGCTGCAGCTTCTTTTTCCTCGGGCGTGAGCTCGACAGCTGGAACGTCTGTCTTTGCCTCCATCGATTTTTTGGTCGGGACGATCTGTGCCTCTGCTGCTTTTTTACGACTGAACGCCATTGTTACTCCTGTTCATCCTCGTCGCGATCGAAGGTTATGACCTTGTTCGCCACGAGGAGAATGGCGTGTTTGGTGTGCTTAATGTCAGCGATCAGCTGCTGAACGAACGGATCGTCAGATCCGACTGGCATCTCAGCGACCTTAGCGATTCGCTGGTAACAGTCATTGATGATGTCGAGCGATTCTTCTACCTGTATGCCGACCTCCTCAAAACGATCTTCGAGCTGTAGGTTGTGCCTGACGCTAAAAAACAGCAGCAGGCCCAACACTACGACGGCCACGCTGAGGCCAATGACTAACGCTAACATGCTTCAAAGCACCTCTCGTAAGGCCTCGTCATATGCACGACAGATCGCCTTGAAACTGTAAGGTTCTTTGATCTTTTGTTTGAGCTCGAGCGCCCACTGTTTTGGAGTTGATGGGCTCTCTCGAAACTTGAGAGCTCGCTTCTTGAAATCCTCCTCGGAGGGGTTGGCCCAACGTGATCCCTTGACGAAGATCTTGTTGTCGATGCGAGAAGGATGTACTTCATTGAGTTGATAGTACACACTGATGAACTTACCGTGCTTCAGAAAGTCAAGGTGACCCGACCAGTTGGTCGCGATGACGGGCAAGCCAGAGGCTGCGGCCTCTAGGATCGGAAGTCCGTAACCTTCACCCCTCGTTAGAGCGACTAACGCCTTGATCTGAGGGTGCTTGTACAGCGACGCGACCTCTAGGTCATTCATGTCACCATGAAGCAAATAAAACTTGGGACCTATGGCACCTGCTGGCCTGACCTCTGTCAACAGTTGCTTGAACGTGTTGAGCACTATGTTTCGATCGATCTTTGAGTTTCGACCTGCGTTGGTCTTGACGACGATGCCGACATCCTTATCGTTCTTGAACGTTTCACACAGCCACTTGACAGTGTAGAAAATGTTCTTCCTGTCGCTGTGTGGGTTGTTACCTGTTAGCTGACCGAAAACCAAAAAGTTAAACGACGTGGGAAAGCTCTCGAAAGCGTACAAGTCAGATGAATCATCGATCGACTCTGAGTACGATTCTGGGACGACGACAATGGGTCGAGTCACGTTGCCCGAATTTAAGATGCACTGCCTTGCGTGACTTGATGGAACGATGACAGAGTGCATCGCATTACAGGCTGTCACCCACTCTGGGTGGCAACGATCCGTCTCGACGGCAGCAGTGACACCCACGTTGACACGAGACAATTTCGGGTCCCACTCGTTAGGTAATTGTAATTGAATTGACACGTCAAAGTTTGAGGTCACGTCAGGAGACACACAGCGCTGCATGATCTGACCCGCTAGACCTTCTGACGCATTGGGATTGACAATCCAAGGAGTGTCGCCCCAGGGCGTGGCTAGGAACTTGACGTCAACGTCGCCACGATTGAGCAGGTACTTTGCGATCTGACGACAGTGAACGCCGTAACCTGATTGCGTCAACACTGGGCCCCGAAGGACGACTGATTTCATGTTAGGAGTGTTCATAGCTCGATCCTCACCCAACGCTGTTGTGACGTGCGCCAGTTTTCTGTCAGGTTGGTTAACGTCCTGTCCCAATCAGAGATCATTCTGCTCATGTCGTAATCCTTGAGAGCGTGAGCGTATGCTTTCTTACCCACTTCGGCTCGTTTTTCTGGTCCCCAATCGTACATGGTCATGAACGCTTGCGCCAGCGTCTCATGAGAGACGAAGTCCTCATAGATGTACGGGACCATCTGGTTACCGACCAACGTCTTGACCTCAGGTTCTAGACCGATACCATACTGTTCGCCCGTCTCAGGGTCCTCGACCTGTCGTGTCAGACCGCCTGTTTTCAGTGCGATGATGGGCTTTCCTCCCATCATCGCCTCAAGGGTGCCCAATCCAAACCCCTCGTTGCAGCTACGGTTAACGATGGTGTCTGACATGTTATAGAGAGCGTTCATCTCAGAGAATCCGACCCTGTCCTTTGAAAAGACGACGTTGTCCTTGAGGTGTAACATGTCGATGACATGGTGAAGGTTGGGACCCTCTGGATCCATCGGATCCGTGTGCATTACGAGGGTCGACTTGCGATGGCCGTGCTTCGTCTCGAGCTCAGTGAGAAATTGCTTGAACGAGATGATGATGTCGCTGGGCATCTTGCGGCGAGCGTTACGACTGACGAAGGTGATGATGAAGTGATCTGAACGCTCGTTTCCGAGGATCTGTGACTTGAAGCGAGCTGCCTCAACGGGAGCCATCGGAAAGAAGATCTCTTTGGGAACTGCGTGCGGTATGTAGTTCGTCTTTTCTGGGAACCTCTGGTGAACCATGTCGTAGGTCGGGTAGTTGATGCAATTGATCAGGTCCGTCGATTCGTAAAGGACGCGATTGAACTCGGGCCACGGCGGGTTGTCCCACAGGTGGTTGTACGCGATCGGACACATCTGGTGAACCTCGTCCTCCATCTCCCACACCCAGATGAAAAACCGAGGATCGGTGAACAGCAACAGGATGTCAGGTTGCTCTTGTGCCAACGCTTGCCTGAGCATGTTCTTGTCTCCAAACCCATTGGTGGGCTTGATGATGAAGTCAGGGTTAACCGTCACCGTGTCGTAGTTGTCGTGTTTGACAGCACCACCAAAGACCTTGAACGAGTACTTACCCGTCTGCACCAAGCCGTTGATCAACCACCTTGCTTGCGTTCCGACGCCGCTGGTAGAGAGCGGGTGATCGCACAGCATCAAGACCTTCTTCTTTTTGTCAGCCATTGACGTCATCATATTCATCTCTCAGCGCTGTGTAATATCTGGTAAGCGTCATTTATGTAGATCAGGTGCAGTGTTCGGTGTCACGATAGTCACAGTACGTGCATGATGCACGATTCTTGATGGCAATACCCTTTTTGACGCTGGAGAGCATGTTGTTGATCACTTTCAGCGAGCGTTCTGTCGTCACGTCGCCGACAGACGTGGTGATCAACTCGCAATGTGCTCCGGGTTTTGCCGTCCTCTTGAGGAGGACGAACCCACACCTGACGTCCTTGGGATTCGTTCCCGTCTTGTTAGACCAGAAGTTCTTGTAAAGGACGAGCTGTGCTCGAACCATGACGTCAGATTTTTTATCCATACTCCACCCCCAGGAGGTGGTTTTCCAATCGATCAACCAGATCAACGTTTTGTTTTTTGGTCCCTTGCACTTGATGACGCCGTCAATGAAACCCTTGAACGCGTGTTTGCTGCCTTCGATGGGTTCGTACAAGTAGTGTTCAGCGTCAACGTACTCCCAGTCAGGAAACGTTTCTTCCATCCACTTAGGAACGTCAGCAAGGATAGCTTCGGCCTCGGCAAGGTACTTGTCTAGACCTTGCGCTTCGAATCCCGGGACGTCTTTGTTCTTTTCCCACACCCTTCGGATCATGTCCGTGGCGATCGAGACGTCCATGACGCGCGTCTTCAAGAACCTTTCACACGCAGCGTGGCACGCGGTGCCAAAGTCCATGAGGGGACCAGGTTTGCTAAGATCGATTTTCAGGACGTGTCGTAGCTTGTGACGGTACGAGCAATCCTTCCATTCACGGATTTCAGAGAAAGAAACGTGGGGTTTTCCGGTTGGCAAGTCTTCGAACTCAGGAGAGGGATCGCTCATCCCCTGATCGTAACTTTGATCTGACGCTTAGTTCAACGATCGTCAGGTATCAATCTTCATCCCATACCCAATCCAGTGGATGAAGTACTCTTGCTCAGTCTCGAGATGCAACGTCCCACATAAATAGGGCTCTGTGCGACGGGTTAACCGGTTATAGCCGTGACGCTGGTGGTACAGCTGGGCTGGAGGGGTTGGCTCACTGTTCTGCTCTCGGATCTTCAGGCACACCTCACGGAACGGGTGTTTCCACAGGTCAGGATCTGTCTCAGAGATGACCAGCTCTTCGTCAGTGATCCTCTCACCACACCCGTCGCAGATGTATGCCTTGTCGTCCATCTTGCGCTCTCAACAGGGTTCGAACCTGTGTCACTCGGGTTGAAATCCGATTGCCTGACCTCTAGGCTATGAGAGCGTGTGATCCCGGTGGGGGTCGAACCCACGACAAATCGGGTTGAAATCCGAATGCTCTACCGCTGAGCTACGGGACCGAAACCATCTGCATCACCCTGTCAAGAGCCTGACGAGCACGAAACATCAACATTGATAGGTCGTCATCGTTGTTGATCACGATGTCAGCCTTCTCGACCTTTGCGTCCTGCGACATCTGAGCCGAGATCCGAGATCTTGCCTCTTGTTCAGTCAGGTCATCTCGGGCCATGACCCTGTTTAATTGAACGTCAGGCGGGACCGTGACGACGACGAGTGGCCTGAAAGCGGCTGCAAATCCGCCTTCGATCAACAGCGGGGCGTCATAACACGCTAGCTTTTCACCGCTGCTACGAAGCTCTGAGAACATGGCTCGAGTCTGGCTTGCGATCCTCGGGTGTACTATTGAGTTGAGCAACGCTCGTTTCTTGCTGTCGCTAAAAACGATGCTTCCCAAAGCCTTCCTGTCGATCTCACCCGTGGGTGTCACTATCTCGAGCCCAAAACACTCGATGATAGCATTGAAGGCGGGAGCTCCCGGGACCATCACCTGGCGTGACACCAGGTCAGCGTCAACGATGGGAACTCCCCACTTTGCCCAGAGCCGACTGACGGTGCTCTTGCCGCTAGCAATCCCACCAGTCAGGCCAAAAACCTTCAACGAAGTGCGATCGAGCTCGGTCATCATTTTCTCGTTACCTGATCAGACCTTAAGGGCCAGGGGTAACGATTTACACAACTCTGCTGCTTTTGGGTGTGGCTCGATGGCGATAGCGGTGATGGCTCCACCGACGTCTGGTTCGCGAAACGCAGATGACCTTAACCCAGCATCGGTAGCGGCAACGAGGAGCCTCATCAGCTCGATCTCGTTGTCGACTGACAACAGCGCTAGGTAATTTGATTTCGCGAACCAGTCGTTATCGACCTCAGGATGATCAGCGGTGAACTGCCTCATGGCGTGACACGACTGGACGGCCTGATAACCAGGCGCGATGTCACGACGTGTCACTAGAAAGAGCTTGTCGCCCATCTTAATGGTGGCCATGGCTTGCCTCACGCGCTTTTTTCGAGGGCCTTTTGAGCCCTTCGCATGAGCCTGTTTGACCGAGGAACTGGCTCGGTTGACGGCGTCAGCAGCGCCTCGACCTTTTCGAGGGTGAGCTCCCTTGCCATTTTCCAATCGGCGTGAGCCTTCATCAGCTCGAACACTGTTCGAGCGTTTGGTTGGTTTCCCTTTGCGCATCTTTCGATCCTATCATACGGGACGCCACGCATCAACCCGTAAGCAATCAGGTGTTCCCGACTGTAACTGCCGAGCGTACGCTTGTCATCCCACAGCTTGTTTCGCTTCGGACCTTTTGCCTTACGAATACGATTGTGAATGGAAATACCTGCAGCTTGCAGGCCACGAACCTTAGCACGAAGAACTTGAATACCAGTGAGCATAATAGACCTCTTTCATCTCAAAACAAAACACGTACAGCGAACTGATCGGAACGTGTTAGTCGAGGAGGTCCTCGCGCAAGACACTGCGGTTCAACCGCCTTGCATTCACAACTCTCGTAGCATGTCTAGTAAGTAATCCTTCTTCGTGCCGTTGTACAGGCCCAAGATTCACTTGTCATCGCAACCACACCCACAGCCCTTGGGCGGCGCGTATCCTGGGACCATCTGTCCCAGGATGTTATCGATGAACTCGATGCCGACCTGGACGTTCTGGTTACCAGCCGCAAACTGCTTTGAGAAATCACACCGTTGTTGTAACAGTTGTTTCACGGTGTCCTCAACCGTGAGCCCTACTTGTTCCATGGCACCGTTCTGTTGTCCTTCGTGTCGAAGTCGTACACGACTGTTCTTACGTCGTGAGCAAGGACACGGTTGACGATCGCCTCCACCTCTGACCATTTTCCACCTGCTAGGCCACATCCTATCCTGGGCATGTGAACAGAGGCATCCAACAGCTTGGCAAAGATCCTTAGCTTTGTCAGGCAGCTTTCTAGAGCATCGTACCTGATGGGAGGCACGCCATTCACTGTCATGACATCGTGCTGTCCGACCATGTTGGCAACGTGAATGCCATCACCCACGTGCACGAGTTGTGTCTCACCTAGCGCAAACGGAGAAGGGTGTTCTCCTTCTCCCTTGCTCCATTCACGATAAGCGTGTTCAGCGACCGGGTATCGCTTGGTCACTGACAGGACGAAACCTCGTCCCCAACGACCGATGTCATTGACAACGTGTGCGATGATCTTGACGTCTGGGCCGTTGGGATGGGTGGCGTCACCCACGAGGTATTCTATCATTTTGTTTGTCCGTTTCAGATTGCCATACGGGCACGAACTTCGTCTGCCGTAGTGTTGTAACAGATATCGCCGATGTCAAAGTACGTGACGTAGACGCTATTCGGGTGCACGTCGACGCCATCGTCGAGGATGACGGTCTCAAAACCATTCTCAGTCCTGATCAGGTCTAGACGACCTTCTTTCGACCTCTTGCCAGGATCGGTGATTGGGTTCTTCGAGACCCGCACCAACCGCCCGCCGACCCAGGCTGCGCAACACTTGAAGGCATGCTTCTGGGTGTCACGATTGAAATCCATGAGCAGGCCTCCACCCGAACCTAGAGCGATGTTCGACACGCTCCAACCATAGTCAACGACTGTTTGTAGGATCTTCTTCATCGAACGACGGTTGATGCCATCGCCCCAGATGATCCTGAAGTAATCTGGTAAAACCTTGTAACCCTTGCGATTGACGGTGATCTCACCTTCAGGCAGGCACTCTTCGAAGATGTCGAAGATCTTTTGAAGCGTGGTGACCGGGTCACCGCTGTCCGGGCGGACGATGAGAGTGCCACCAGAACCTTTGACGAGCTCTCGGATGCGAGGTTGGCAGACCATCCTCGTGAACCTGAACATGTTCCAGCTGTCGCCCACGCAAGCAGAAAGCTTGGGCATCCCGGTTGGGACCTGGCGCTCGACGAGCGTCTTGGTGACCCAGGTGACGACAGTCTCCTCTTCGTTTTCCTCGCCGCGGATCGTCATCGTGGAGTGTTCGGTCGCTGGGATCGAGAATCCTGACATCAAGCAATCGTAGTAGTGATTCACCCACTTGATGCCTGCCATGGTGTCGCTGCCCAAGAAGCTCATCAAGTGGGCTCCCCCGCCGAGCATCGCCTGTTCTTGACACGTGACACCACGACCGCCAAAATCGTGGTGCTTAAAAGAGATTTCTGCGGCTGGGTCGTCACTGGACAGCTGGAGGTAGTGCAGCCAGACTTTCTTGACCTCGCGGCTACCGATGGCGACGACAGACGGGTACCAAACACGCGTCAGCAGCGTCTCGATCCAATTGGTGATCCAAGCACACCTCTTATCCCTGGGACTTCTGACGACGAGGATGGCGTTCTTGACCGGCACGATCATGCCTTCAGGGATGCCTCGGATCGTCACAGGCAGGTTACCGTCGTACTTGTCCAGAATGTGAAGCCATCCCGCGAGATTGAAAGGTTCGCCATGTGCTAGCGCATCGCGCTCGATCTCGCTGATGTCCTCCAACGTGATCTTCTTCGAGAGGTACTTGTGACAGATGTACTGCATCCCAAACAGGGTGCACTCATCGAACTCGCCGCCTCGGGATTCGAAGTAACTCTCCATGTACTCCATGTCGTCTGGGTACAGAAGGTAGTGACTGAACTTATAGCTGTCGGTATCGTTGATGTTGTTGAGGACCAGGTCCTTTTTTCTTGCGTATTTCATGATGACACACTCTCCGTGTTTTGTGATGAGGTCCTCTCACTGAAGACCTTTAGCGACAGTAGCGATGTGAAGATGGGTTGGCTGATTGATTCTGCGTGCTCATATTCCTGACGAGCGCCGCCAGAGACCTTCCAACCCGGGATGAAAAAGATGACGTCACACTTCTCTTGGATGCTTCGGGTCCCTGGCAGCCAGAACTCGTAAGGCTGGCACTTTGAGAACCAAAAGTACATGGCGTTCGGACCGATTGGCATGATTCCCATCTTCAGGATGCGACGGACGAACACCAGCATCTTGGCGACATTATAGACCCTGCCCGGCCAACCGTACTTGGACGAGTATGGCCCAGCGACGAAACAAGTCAGGTGTTTCATCAGATCCTGTTGATGAAGTACGTGATGATGTGAAAGTGATCCTCGAAGAAACTTGCCTCTTGCGAGTACACCGTGTCGAGAGGCATCCACCACGCCTTATCGGCGTCGTCTGAACCTTTTACCTTGGGAAGCTCGCCACGACCCAAATTGATGCAAAACGCATGTGTGATCGTGCGCCCGCGAAGCGACCTGTTCGGGTGATCGAACACCTTTTCATCAACGATGAGTTTCTTGAGTTCGAGAGCGGGCATCTTGATCGCCGTCTCCTCCTTAAGCTCACGTACCGCGCCATCGACGATTCGTTCGTTTCCGTTGAGATAACCGCCAGGTAATGCGATTAGGCCCCTTCCGAGTTCGCCTCCCCTTCGTACGACCAAGACGTGACCGCTGCAGACGCAGATCGCATCGACCGTGACGAACATCGGTGCAAATGGAGCGCTATCCCACTGCGACCTATAGTCTTTGATGTGGTGGTGCTCAGCATGGAGCCTGTCGAATTCAGGCATTTCCATGAAGTGACACACGTCGTTGTAAATGCTCTCTGGGAGGAAGTTTTTGATGCCGATCTTGTCGAGCGAAAACATGAGCTCCCTGATCTTGGTCGCGTCAACGCCTGGCATGTTCACACCAGACTGGATGAGTGTCCATTGAGGAAACAGCTTCAAGTAAAAGCTTGAAGCGTCCTTTTCGTGACCGATGAGGACGACGTCCTTTGAGGGACCGGTGTGTGCCGTGATGGTGCGTTGGATCTCAGCGATCCAGAGGTTGTCGTTGTAGAGGTAATCACGCATCGGGATGAAGGTGATCCTACCTTGCTCTTCGAGGGTGAGAGCGCCGACAATCATGGCAATGCGCTCAGCAGTCGTCCATGGGTTCTTGATCGTTCTTGCTTGGTTGTCGCTACCGATGACGATCAGGACACGCTTGGCCTGAGAAAGCGCAAAACGCACAGTCGCGATGTGAGCGAGGTGCGCAGGTTGAAAACGTCCGATGTAAATCCCAAACTCGTGCATGACACTCTCCGTGTAAGTTCTGACAACCCTCACTGGGTCTAAGTCAGGATGGCAATGTACCATCTGACAATAGAGTATTCAACTCAAGAGACAGTGTACACCTATTTAAAGTCATGAGAGTACCGCTTAAGGAATTGCGTCGCGTTGTCAGGGAAGTCTTGAAGGAAGAGATGCCTGTGCAACGACCGACAATCTCCTCTGACTTAGATCCCAATGAAAAAACGCTTGCTGCAAAGCACCCTCATTGGGGTAGCTCTCGCGCCAAAGAAACGAGTGGTGTCAGCTCTCCAGCGAAGGTTAAAGCAAAACAGGTCGAAAAGATCCTGTCTGCGACAGGCGTGACCTCAGACGCAGCTAACAAGAAGCGCGTCGTTCACGAGCTCTTGCCGTTCATTGAGAAGATGGATCCTCAAGAGATATTCATCACTGATCCCGAAGAAATCGCGACTGAATTTGCGACCAACGTGCTCGGCATCAGCTCGAACTAAGGCTTCTTGCTGATCGCTCGCCCGACAAGCCTCTCCCAATCACGTTGTGGCCTGACCTCGAGGTTCTTCTCCCAGGCACCTGACATGACCTTGGGATCGATGCCGAGCTTTCGGGCGACATGCATCAAGGCGTTGATGTCCTTGACGAAACAACTGCCTCCAAACCCAAACGCCGGATCGCCCGAGTCGTCAGCAGGCATGGGCCCTGGGACCTTCCAGTGTGAGCTACCCAGGCGTTGGTCGTGCAAGGCATACTCAACGACTTTGTCATAATCGATGTTCGCTCCCGCTGCGTCGAGGTTCTCGCAGATCTGATAGAACTCGTTCGCTAGCGCGACCTTGACAGCGAGGTGAACGTTCGTCACGTACTTGACCATTTCTGCCGTCGTTGACGATGTCTTGATGACAGGAACGTTGGGAAACGCGCCTTCAAACAGCTGCTTGACCTTGTTGATGTAAGGTCGTGGTCCTCCGAGGATGATGCGCGATTGGTTGCGCATGTCGTCAAGCGCTGTCGCCTCTCGTAAGAACTCTGGATTGAAAACGACCCGAAGTTTTGTGAACTCAAACAGGCTGTTCCATCGCTCAGTAGAACCAGGCGGGACCGTGCTTTTGATGACAGCGATGCGTCGCAAGCTCGCCGGGCTCGGAATTGATGCTAGACTTTTCAGCGTTTCTTCGACGATCGAAACGTCGGCTGCACCGCCTTCGTACATCGGAGTCGGAAGACAGACGAAAAAGATCCCAGAAAATGACGATGACGCTTCACAAAGCTGGACGAATTCGGTGAGCGTGGCGGCGGGAATTGGCTCATTCCAATAGAGAGCTGGTCCTGGACCCATCACAACTGGAGATTGAACGATCTTTTCCTTCGGGTGTGTTCCACCCGTGGCCTGTCGACCGGTAATGTCAAACGTGTAGACCTTCAGTCCACGCTCAGAAAGGACGGTCGTTAATGATCCTCCGACGAAACCTTGGCCTATGACTGCGACGCTTTTCATGCTGCCATCTTATCCCTTGATCAGAGGTCGGACAACGAAAACCAACCTCGATGTGACTTGATGAAGTCCACTGACGCTCGTGAGCGCTCGTTCGCTAACGGATCGTTAAGCGCCTGTTGAATGATCCCAGGAACGTCATTGATAGATTGAAAGGTCTTGATCCCTGGGATCTGAGAAGCGAAGTACGCTTCTGCCTCAGGTTCGTACTGTCGTAACGGAAAGCATCCTTGTGCCGCGATCTCAATCTCTTTTGCCCACAGGGCGTTTTGTCCGACTGGGACGCCCCTGATCGTCCAGGACGATTGGGCCTCTTCGTGAAAGAAAAACTTCATCTGAGAGACGGTCTTGAGGTAGTCTCCGTAACCCTTTGACGAAAAGACTTTCACTTCTACGTTCATCTTTTGCAACTCTTCTATCGACCTTTTACGATAGGGATGTAGGGTTCCCATGAAGCCCACGGTGACCGGACGTGACTGCCACGTAATCCCGTAATCACATAATGAGGAATCCAACCACATCTGCGTGAATGTCGTCTTAAAGCCCAGAGAGGCCACGTAATCGGTCCACCACCTTGACGTCAGGATGAACGATCCGACGTTAACGTTCTCTCGAAACCACTCGTACGTGCCGTGACAGGAACCTTGATCAATGAAGTTTTCCCATGGGTCCTGATCGTATACGTACAACAGTCGATCATTCAAGCACCGTTGGATCCTTTCACGGGTTCGGTTTAGCGTTCGAAGCTTGAGCGTAGACAGGTACACGTCAGCTTTGGGCATGACGAAGCTGTGTTGCGACAGGCTGTTGGCCTCGATGATCAGGTGATCGTCACATTGCGAACGCAGGCAAGAAAGCAGCTGGTGTTGCCAGCAGTTGCTTTGAGCGTAGGCTCTCGTGTCAACGAGCTGAACTAATCGCATGTGGTACGTCCGCGAAGTCATTGAGCACCACGTCGGCGCCGAGACCTCGTAAAAAGCGCTCAGACCTGATCCCCGTTGTCAGGCCGATCGACCTTATCCCAAGCTCTTTCGCTGGCAGGATGTCGTGTTCGGTGTCTCCGACCACGGCAACGACGTCGCTCAGCGACCTGATGGTCTCGAGCTTGGGACCTGACGTGTGAACCGCTCTCGTGACGTAGGTGTTCAAGCCAGTGTTCACGAGCTCGTCAATGAAGTTCTTGTAGTTCACGCGAGCGGTGACGACGCAACATTCAAACTCGCATGAGAGCAGCGATAACGTGTTCTTCACGTTAGGAAGAGGGACGTCAAACCTCTGGTAGCGCTTGCACTCGGAGAGCTGACGTCTCATTTCGAGAAAATCACTGACGTCAGACCTCGAACAACCTGAAAGCGCTAACAGCTCGTTGATGTCTCGAGCCTCGCGACGCTCAGGCCAGTACTCCTCAAACGTCAGAGCGGGCCTGAGCAAGACGTTCAGGATGTCATGGTACAGCATGTAGTCGCGCCGTGAGGCATCGACCAACGTACCATCAAAGTCTAGGACGAGCTTTTTCACTTGAAGTACCTGCCTGCGTGGTAGCGCACCATCTTCATCCCCCACTCGGGTTCTGGTGCAACGACTGTTTGTGATAGTGACCTGATCCAGAGGCTGGGCATGTTGACGCCTGCGGCGGTCGTCAGGCTCATCCCGCTGCCTGGGCGTGGATTGACCTCAAAGAAATAGACGTCTTGATCGTTCTTGATGCACTGGACGCAGTTGAGACCTCGCAGTTGCAAGCGCGTCGCTAGGTCTCTTGACCTCTCAATGATGGTTTGATTATTGACGATCTCCGCGAACGTCACGATTCCAGCGGTCACCTGTCGACGCAAGCGTGGCACTATCGACAACACGTTAGAGTGTTGGTCACACAAAATGTCGATGGTGTACTCTTCACCTTCGATGAATTTGGTAATGATAGATTCGTGAATTCTTTCCCACGGGATCGATCTATCGTCTTCAACTTTTTTAGAGACGTATGTGAATTTCTTACCCGTTCCTACGTGACGCTTGCGAACCACGTACGGGTGTCTCGCTGGATTGTCGCATATGATAGCGGGCGTTCGGATCTCGTGATCGACAAACAAGCGAGCCGTCGCAAGCTTGTCAAGAAAGTGATGGGTGTTGGGCCCAACGCCGTTAAGCGTCACACCGTGATCTTTCAGATCGTTCTCAAGCGTGAGCAACGCCCGAAGATCGTGATCATTGCTGGGGATTATGACCCTGGGTCGAAACTCCCGTACTAAGGTCATGACCCACTGCGCGTAGTTGGAGATGTCAGATGCACGAGGCACCTGAAAGTTCTCGCAAAACTGGTTCGAGGGGTTGGCCTCTGGTTCACAGCAATCGTAACCGACGACAAGGTTTTTGAGCGGCACGGGCCACTTCGCCTGGTGTATCGCTGAGATGACGCCGTATCCCGTGACGTTGCCTGAGCCCGCGACGAGCGCAAAGACGTGTTTTGTCATTTGACGAGAGCTCCATAGTTCGCTTGAAGTTCATCGAACCTCGAGGTCGCCTCGTCAAACGAGGTCACGAGCTCTGGGTCCGTGTAGTTGTATCGCCTGTTGTTCGCGAATCTGTTTGCCATGTGGGCTCCGATGAGAGCAAAGAGGCGAACTCGATCTTGGTGCTTGCTCCATGCATTGAAGACACGATCCATGACGTTGACCTGTCCTTTCAGCATCCGGTGAACGCCATAATGGAAGGCTTGGATCTCAGAAGAGAAGTGACAGTGATTTCCGGCAGGCACCAGGTCCAACGGCAACAGTTTTTCACGCAAGACCAGGTCGTGACCGGTGTCGACAGCTCGGTCGCAATACAGGTCGTCCTTGGTGTCATTGAACGTCACCCTGGGACTGAACGCATTGAGACCATTGATGTGACCGTCAGTCATGTAATCGTGCAAGGGAGCCTGGAGACCTGTCACCCGAGCATCGTTTTTGAACTGATCGTAGATCAGCCTCAGCGTGTCAGGCGATCGTAACACGGTGTCAGCGTCGACCTTGACGAAGACGTCATGTGAATCCTTGCAATCACGCCACGATTGCCACAGGCGATTGTGTGCCTCTCTTTCAGGCTGGTTGGCAATGACCGTATGCGTGATGGCCACACCGCGTTGGGCTGCGATCGCCTTGCAACACTCCTTGAAGTCGCCCTCGCCGCAATGCATCGTACCAACAAAGATTACCGGTGTCTCTTTACTCATCTTGGTTCACCCAATCGCTACGAAGCATGTACATGCAGATCTGATCGTGAAACGCTCCGTCACGATACAGGTGTTTGATCAGGCGACCCTCTTCCTTGAAACCCAGACCTCGGTAGACGCGCTGGCCCAAGACGTTGTACTCAGCTGTCGTCAGTCCTGCCCTGTTGAGACCGTGTTCTAAAAAGACGACGTCGAGCAAGAGGGACCACATGTGTTTGGCGTATCCCTTGCCTCGGTGAAGGACGTGAATGTCACCCCCGAGAAGACAGTTAGAATTGACGACGTCAAGGTCGCTGATCTTAGCCAGGCCGACTCGTTCGTCATTGACGGTGAAGATGTACCGACGTTGTCTTGGGTTGTTTTGCGTATTGAGCCACCAGGCTACGTGACTGAACAACGTGATGGGCCTAGGGTCCGTGAGGTTTCGCAACACCTGTGGGTCGTTGTGTAACTCGATCAACCATGGATGGTCGTCATCCACGATTTTTCTCAATTTCATGTTGTTTGGGACGACGTTCATCGCTGGGTCAGTCCCTTGACGCGAGCGGCGATGTGTTCAATGTCGCCTCTGTTCAACCACCATCCGCATGGGATCGAGAGTTGGTTCGATGAGAACTCACGGACGCCAGGCAGGTCGCTTTTGAACTCACGAAATGCTGTGTAATCGTCATTGGGCACGTGAACGACACCAGCCATGATGCCTTCAGCGTTCAACGCTTTAAGCAGCTCGTCACGTGACAAACAAGACTCCTTGCTGACCTTCATGGTGTACACCCAGAAGCTAGACTCGCCTCCGAGTGGGCGCTCGACAGGAGCGATGAACCGGTTGTCTGTGAACAGGAGGTCGTATACATGAGCGTGGAACTGGTGCATGCCGAGGATGTCGTCGATGTAGTCGAGCTGTGCCAGGCCGATCGCTGCTGCGACGTTGTTCATGTTGAACTTGTAGCCGATTTCGACGATGTCAACGTCCCACTGTTGGCCTTTCCACTCGCCTTTTTCGTTTTTGGCATGGTCACGATCGAGACCGAACCATTTCAACGATTTTGAGCGACGATAGTCGTCATCGTCAGCGCAAATCAACGCACCACCGTCGCCAGTAGTGAAGTGCTTGATAGCTTGGAAGCTGTAACAGGTGTAGTCAGCCCATTCGTGTATGGGCTTTTTCTTGTAACCAGCTGCAAAAGCATGAGCGGCGTCCAGGATCAGCTTGATTCCTTGGGCGGCACAGATTGACTTGATGGCCTCGAGCTCAGGAGGGGTCCCGGCCCAAGCGACCGCCATCACAGCCTTCGTTCGATGCGTGATTTTTTTGATGATGTCGAGAGGATCGATCATGCCTGTGTTTGGGTTGATGTCAGCCCACACGATCCGAGCGCCCGCGGCGGCGATTGGAGTGTTTGACGCTACACACGTCATGGGTGTCGCGATCACTTCATCTCGTGGGCCAACGCCTGCAAGGTGCAAGGCCAACGTCAAGGCAGACGTGCATGAGTTCATCAGTATCAGTCGGTTTGAGCGTAAGACACGTTGCAGCTCAGTTGTCAGCTTGGTGACTTGCTCTCCTTCGTTGATGAAACCCGAAGAGAACACGTCCTTGATGTTCGAGAGGGCCTGGTCAACGGGCACGTGGACCTTGAAAAGTGGGTACGTTTTCATGTTATTTCTTACGTTTCGTTACGATCTCTTCGATCGCCAGGCCTTTGAACTGCTCAAGAGGAGCGTTGAGAATGCCAAGCTTGCTTAGGTGCGCGAGCAGCTGATCTTTCGTCATCACAGAATCAGCGCTGGTGTACGTAAAAGGTTTGTTGTCGCCAGCTAAAAACGCAGGAGCGATCAGGTAGTGTTCATTTGCTCCGTCAGAGCACGTCCGAACTGATTCTGACTCGTTGATCAGGTCTTCGTGTGACTTCTCACCCGGGCGCAACCCGATGATCTTGATGGGCTTACCCGACTGCTCTGAAAAAATCTCGGCAAGGTCGCCGATCCTCATCGCAGGCAGCTTCGGGATCCACGTCCACCCGTTGTTTCCCATGCTGAGCGTCGCCAGGATCAGATCGACGCTGTCGTCGAGTGTCATGACGAAGCGCGTCATGTTGGGATCGGTCACGGTCAAGAACTCTGCATTTTCAGCCTGGTGCTTGAACAGCGGGATGATGCTACCTCGCGACTCGAGAACGTTGCCATATCGAACAGCGTGGAAACTGACGTGCTTGACGCCTGTTCGAGCCTGGCTCGTCACGATACGTTCCGAGACTGCCTTACACATCCCGTATACGTTGACTGGCGAGCATGCCTTATCGGTGCTGACGAACAGCACTGCTTTGAGCGACGATTGAGGCGTGCTCTCGTTGACGACGGCGACGACGTTTTGGGTGCCAAGCAAGTTCGTTGACACGCTCTCGTTAGGACTTAGCTCACACGTGTCGACCTGTTTGAGAGCCGCGGCAATGATGATGTGCGTGGGATCGACCTGTCTGATCACGTCCCTGACACGATTGATGTCTCTGATGTCACCAACGTAGAACTCGAGATCCTTGATGTTAGAATGATCAGCGAGGTCGTTCTTGATCGTCCAGTGCTTGGCCTCGTCACGTGAGTACACTGCTACCGAGTTTTCAGGCAAGAGCCGATCAATCAATTTTTTGCCAAGAGAACCAGTGCCTCCGAAGATGAGATAACGCGCCATTGGCGTCAATGTACCTCACCTCTTGACGATGTACTGGTCTTTCGGAAGGATGGCCGCACGCCTCGTTGTCTGGTAACCTAACCGTCTCAGGTCGTGCTCGCTTGTCCATGAACCCGTGATCTCTTTCGCCCCAGGTGGGTTCAGGTCACACTTGAAGATCCCACCGTCTAAGATGCCAGTTCGCTGGTATCGTTGCCAGTAACGAGACTGAAAATCTAGCTCACTGAATTGGTCAAGGTTTCGAAGCTCACTGAACACCTCTCTCATCGCTGGATAACGATTGAGAGCTGGCAGCTGTGTCAAGAACGTCGTCGACCAGATGTCACCTGACGAGTGATCGAGCTTGACAGGTTTTCCAGTGACCTTGTTCACGTGAGACTGCCACAGGTTACGACGAGAATCAGAACGAGGCACGTCCTTGTTGTAAAGATGGCGCTGGGCGACTGAGTACTCGTGCAATCTGACCGAACCGACGTCTGGGTTAGCATCGAGGTATTCTGCACACGTCCACAGCCTTTCAAAGTTGTGATGGATCATGTCAGACTCGATGATGTACGTGTACTTGGGTGGAGCGTTCGAGAGCTGTTCGACCCACCAGTTGATAGCTGTCCAGTAACCCACGTTACGATCTGCTTGAAAGAAATTCGGAAATCTGTTCTTGAGCAGGCTGACGACGCCAGCGTCCGTTGACGCGTTATCAAAGACAGTCAAGGCAGGCACGATGCTCGGGACATGCGTGCACAGGTTGTCAACGACACGCTCGAGGATCCTTGTCCTAGAGGGTTCAAGACAGCATGACACCAGCAGAAACGCGACTGTCATAGTCCTGCGATCAGTCTCCTGTACAGGTCGTAACCCGCTGGAAGCTTCCACGACTCAACGTTCGGAACGCTGGGCGTAGCTTCAACGACGTTGTCACTGATGGCCTCTGACGGGAGTACCTGCTCAGCAATTCCAACCGGGCGTGACACGACAGGCACGTTCAGGAGCCCACACTCGATCAGGGCTTGAGGGCCGCCTTCCGTTCGCGCGGTGACGGGATACAGGTCCAGCGTCTGGTAAAGCTCGTTGATGGCGCGCTGGCCTGGTAGCTCGAGGTAGTGATACTTCACCCCCGCCGTATCGAGTCGTTGCATGATGTACTGCCGGCGCCAACCAGCAAGGACGACCTCAACGTCGGCGTTCTTCTCTTTGAATGAGATGATCGCGTCTGCAAGGAGATCGGGTCCCTTCTCTAGCTTCGGTGAGAAGATTCCCATCGGGATTCCAGAACCTTCCGTGTCCCTTTGAAAGGAGCCAATGAGGTACTTGTCCAACGGTAAGCCGTGTTTTTTCCTGAGGTCATCTCGTGTCCCTGTCGGCCGCCAGATCTTCTGGTTCGCCCAGTACTGGATCAGGTGAATGGGCTTGATGGTCAGGGGCCTGATGAAATCGAACGTGCGTCGGTTATAGACGTGGTACACCGTGGTGACAGCGTCGCGCTGTTGGAAGTTAGCTAGGTCACCAGGACCGAATTTTTCTGGTACGATGTGATGGACTGTCGTTATGACCTTCTTCTTCACGAGAAGGGACTGAGGAAGCCGGTCGATGCACCAGTCTGCTAAGGCCCAGATCACGTCAGCCTGTGACGGGTGAGGTACGCTGATGTCAGCGTTGTCCTCATTCCACTCTTTGACAAAGCGATCGACGATCCAACTCTCGTTTGGAGGCAACACGTAGACCTGATTCATCCGATCACCTTCTGGAACAGCTTGACGTAGTGGGCGACGACGACCTTGATGTCGATGTTAGGTATCGCATCGTACTGCAGCTCGTGACGAGTGGGTAGGAACGTGACCTGCGTCACGTCAATGTCGGGTGGGTTGTCATAATCGTATAGCTCGTAATCGTAGGCTGCTTCTTTCAGGACTAGACCATACGCGCCGTGACCGATCAGTTCCTTGGTGCCACCCACTTCAGTACACACGATCGGAGTGCCTTGCGACAACGCTTCGATGACGACATTAGGACAGTGATCGGCCCATGCTAGGTGTAGCATCCAGTCAGCAACAGCGAAGACTTGCATGTAGACTTCAGGAGGTTGCGATCCCGTGTAAAAGACGTGTGGGTCAGTCGTCATAGCGTCTGGGTTCGCACCCATGACGAAGAGACAACTATTGGGAAACTGGGTCTTTCTTAGGTGATCGAACAACCTGATGTTTGCCTTCAAGCGTTTCTGAGGATGCCAATTTGACGAACAGACGAAAAGCTTTTCATACGTCGTTCTGATCTTTGCGAGCTCAGGAATCGTCACTTCAGTGACGCGGGTCAGGTCAACTCCATTGCTGATGATCTCGCACGGGCGTTGACGCTCGTCGTTTGAGCCCCACCACCTTTCGACCATCGCCATGTCGAAACGAGACTGGAACACGACAGCAGACGCTGAATCATATGTTGCCTTGATTCTCGCGTTCTTGGTGTGAAAATCCTGGGGGCGAAACCAAATTCCATCTAGCCGTTGGACGACCCTTTTCGTCAAAGGTCGACCCGAGGGCTCGATGAAGACCAACGACACGTCAGCACTCGTTGCGTCGCTAGTGACCTGATGTCCTTGTTCGATCAGGCCACGAGCGAGCCGAGAGGCGAACGTGTTGGGCCCTGAACGGGATCCTAGGTCGACGTTGTCAAACTGTACGATCATCAGCCACGCTTTTTCACTTCTTGGATCAGCGGTATCGCGAAGTCAGTGCCGGACAGCATCACGGCGAGCAAGGCGAGCTCCTTCGTCTCAATGAGCTCCATCTTGGCACGTTGGGTGAAAATGTTGGGATCGAGCTCCTCTTTTCCATTGATGAGGATCGCATCGTAGTACTGCTGGGCTAGGTAGTTCATGGCCTCGTTGGTCAGGCCGGTCTTCGCCGTCTCAAAGATCTCGACAAGACTATCGAAGACCGTTTGATAGATCTCGACACAAACAACCAGATCAAGGTTCTTGTCCTTGTACTTTTTCAGACGTTCAGACAGCAGTTTTGTGATCGTTTCGTTGAAGTTTGAGACTTTCATGACAACAATGAGTTCCTTCGCTTGAGCTCTGTGACCAAGCCCGGTCCCATCTTCGTGTCCAAGAAAAGGTCATGGAGCAGCTTGATATCATCAAACTCCAGCTCAGTAAGGGTGTACTCATTGATGACGACAAGATCAGACATTGATTGATCGTCATTGACCTTGATGTTCTTGAAGTACTGGTCAGTCAGCCAGGTCTGAGCGTTAAACGACAGCTTGTGACTGCTCGCCTCGAAGAGCCTCGTGATCTGACCCTTGATCTCCTCACGGATCTGACGCATGAGGCCCGGGGTCAGGGCTTCATTGCAGAACTTGCCGATTGACTTGTTGAGGCTCTCTTCTAGGAGAGCGTAGAACCTTACTTGTTTTCTCTCTGGCATGATGCTTCTAGGAGACGAATATACTCCTCGATGCATGCCTTCCACTCGGGAAATTGCGTTCCGTTAGAGGTAACGAACCCGGAAAGGAGCAATAGCTCCAACTCGTCCCAGTCTTGGTACACGTGATCCGAGCCAGCAAACTCAACGCAACCACCCCCGTCTGCATGGACGTACGTGGGCAGCCCACACGCGATGGCTTCAATGACGTGGTTGGGACCCGGATCGAACCGGCTCGCTGACACGTACACGTCATGCTTTCCCAGCTCTTCGCCCAATGACTTGCCCGCCAGGGGTCTGATGACCTTGGTGTTCTTGAACGTCTGTCGCTCGCGACCGATGTACGTGAAGGCTAGCTGGTCCGAGTGTTTTCCGACGAGCGCGTCGATCTTTTCGTAGATATCGAACCCTTTCAACTCGTTGTTCGACCAGTGATGGGCAACGATGTTGAGCTTTCCGTTGTCGAGCTTAGGTTGTGGTTGGAAGACGTCCTTCCTGACGCCGTTGACGATGACAGCGTTCGTCGGGCACGACCATCCCTTCTCCATGAAGTAATCGCGCAACCACTCAGAAACGAAGACGGTCACGTCAATGTGAGGAGCGAGTTTCAACAGGAAGTTGTCAACGTGTCGAGTTCCCTTACGAGCATCGTTTTCGTTGACGCGCAACACCAGCTTGACGTCGGGCTGGTACAGCTTGTACATCACTGCTTGTTCGACAGAGATTCCACCGTCGTTGTCAGCGTCCAGGCCAGCGAGCAGGATCGCTGCTGGCACGTCCTTCATTGACTCTGACGAGACCAATTCGTGACCCAGTTCCGGAACGAAATGATGGAAAGCGTTGATGAAGTGGGCGCCTCCACCCCAAGGCCCGTGGATCTGCGAACGATTGATGTAGAGCTTCATGCTAGCATGTTACCACATCAATGACCGGGAAAACACTTCGTGCGCTGGGTTTTTGCTGGCGTCTTTTCGGACGATTCTGTGACCGTCTTGACAACGAAGTTCGATGATTCGTCATCGATCCACACGATCTGTGTCATTCCCTGGTGACCATGGATGTTGTCGAGCGTCTCGATGTCAGGATAGTAGCTCATCGCTGCCTTCCCGGTGAGCCAGACGAGCGCGCACCACCCGGTGTCGAACTGACACCCTTCGGCGACCTTGCCGCAACCTGAAACGCCAGAAGCGTCAGTGTTTCTTTGAAGATAGAAGCGTTTCATATTTGATCTCTTCGTTTGGTTTGTAGAAACGACCGAGACGGATCAAGTGTTGCACCATCCGCTCATTCTTGAACGTATTGATGTTGATCTGATCGTCCTTGCTCAAGGCAAACTTGAACGTGACAGCGCCTTCCTTGATGACATAGTCAACGCCTTGGTTCAGGAGAACGCTCAGTTGCAGTTGGCCGCTCTTCGTCAAGAAGACTTGTGTTTGTGTAATTCGTGCAGATTTTTTCATGGTTCCTCGCTATTTGACGTAACCTCTCGCACGTAAGAAGAGTGCCTCATCGCGCTGGAAGATTGCGTCGGGCGTCTGGTACGTTGCAGGTTCGTCTTTGATGGTGTAGTGGTACATGCATCGTGGCACGTATCCCCGCTTTTGTGTGTTGTGAAGGACGGGCAAGTACACGGCTTGGTCGCCCGCGCGGCGGACGTAGTTACCATCCTCACCCCTGAAATTCTCGTCGTTAACGTTGTTGATGAGCCTCTTGCGAAACGTCTTGAGGTGACTAGAGACCCACGGGTAGGTGTACACGTCAGCGCCATAAGGTATTGGACCGCTGATGTTCTTGTCAGTGAATGCCCAACGGTGAGCCGTCCACAGGGCCTCAGCCCCTGTTTGATTGTAAACGTGATTGAGAAAGCTGAGACAGTCTAGGTCAGTCAACCAATCGTCCGCATCGATGCGACAGACGACGTCGTTGTCATCACACATCTTGATGCCATGAAGGACGTTCGAGACCTCCCATTGCTTTCCACGCTCTGGGTTGTCACCGTTCCAGATGACCTGCAGCCGAGAGGGATCCTTTCCCATGCGACCGAGCAGCTCCTGATACGTGAAGATGATCCTGTTGCTCGTAATCTGTTCCTCTGGTGATGAGACATCATCGATCAGAATGACTCGCCAGTCATCGTATGACTGGCCCACGATTGACGCCAACATCTGGCCCACGTAGGCCGAGGCGTTGAACATGGGCGCGACAAACACGAATCGGTTATTCATGGCGTTCCCATCTTGAGCGTGAGTATGGCAGAACGGACGGCACCATCTGAGCACTTGACTAACAGATGTAAGTCACCGTTTTTAAGAAACCAAGCGTCGCAGATCGATGAGATGGGTTCTTGTTTTGTTTCGACTGTGACTTTTTGGTCACCAGTTGTCGTAGTCTGAGACATCAATGCCTTCTCCACAAACACAACGGACGTGTACACACGTTCCTATGCTGGTTCTGGTGAACTCATACGTGTATGCTCCACCTATCGCTCCAGAGTACCTACGTGTCTGACCTGGTTTCATGTGTTTTTCGACGTCGTGACTCTTTTGCCAGGTTTTTATCGCTTCGAGCTGTTCCTTGTAAAGCCCAAACACGTTCGTGTATTCCGTGTATGTTTCACAACTGATGCACACGTCCTTTGCTGCGGTCACTCGTGGATCAGGATGCGCAGCACAGGGACCCTCGTGATCAGGTTTTCGCGTGCAGTACCAACCGACAGGCGGTCGAAAGCACGCTCGATTCTCTGGTTCACCAGTCGTCACGTTCGACACCTGGTTTTGAGAGCAGGACCTGACCGTAATTGATCTTGTCGTCAGTGAACTGACGATCATCGAGAAACAATCGTCGATCCATGATGATCAGTTCCTTGCTTGGGTCATCGACTTCGTCGATGGCGACGCTGCACTGGATCGTTCCCTTATCCTCTTTCGAGGGAAGGTGATAGTCGTCAAACAGGAGGAACTTGTTGTACTTGTCTTTGGTGAGTTCCCAGTCAGCCTTTGTGGCAGCGTAAGAATGGTCGCCGTCGATGTACACGAGATCGAACTGACCTTCGACCTTTTGCAAGACCTCTTGTGAGCGACCTTTCATGAAGGTGACGTACGTGAACCAGTCGTTAGGTAACACGCTCTGTAACGCCCTGATGTAATTCTCGTCTAGCGATGGGTCGATGGTGACGATCTTGCCAACCACGCCGGCATCGTGAAACGCTCGAGCTGCACAAAACGTAGCATATCCACGACCAAACCCGATCTCAAGCATCGAGGTCAGGTTGTACTGGCGGATGAGGTGGTAAATCAGGATGCCGCGCTCGTAGTTGGCTCGGTAGAAGGCGCCGTACTTCTTGTAGTTCGGATCGTCAGGTTTTCGGTCACGCTTGGCAGTGAACTCACCGATCTGATCGAAATCACCCATGACGATGCCGTCAACGGCGACGCCCATTTCCTCGAGCTTTTGTTTGATGTGAACTTGCTTCATGTGTTCCTCGTGCGATAGTAACCATAACCTCCGCGAGGGCCAAAGTTCTCAACTCTTTCAACGTAACCACAGTCTGTCATCTGCTTGAGAGTGCCAGACAGCGACGCGAGCGTCATCTTTGATGACCTTCCTTGAAACTCAGAGTATAACGCATAAAAGACATCAGAGGCAGTGCGAGTCACGCCGTCTGACAACAGGTCACTGACCAGCTTGATACGACTCATAGCATGATCTTCGGTTGCGTCTTGGCGACAGTGACGTGATCGGTCGTGGTGACTCCGTCCCACTTGCGATGCCAGATCCATCCGCCCAGCTTGGCCTTCATCAGCTTGGCACGTTCTTCGATCATCTCTTCTGTGACCTGCGACCAAGGCACGTCAAACATCATGTTGTTCTCAGCAGTGTCTTCAAGACTCTTGCCGTAAAGCGAGTTCCAGTGCTTCGTCCAGTAGTCTCGGTACAATCTGATCTTACGAGGAAGGTCATACCAACTGTAGTGAAACACTCCCGGTAGGCCGTTCGCGACGGCGTTGAACCACTGTTCGTACTCTTTCTTCGCCTGCGGGTTACCCAACATCGCCACTCGACGGGCGTTCTCGACGTCCTGGGTGTAAAAAGAGATGTGAGGCAACCTCTCGAGGGTCTCCCTGTCGATCATGTCACAACCGTCGGTGCCTTCGGTAGCATAAAGGTCGCCGTTTTCGTCTGTCCGACGAAGCTCGCCAGGAATGCCATGTGTGATGTTCGGCTTGTTACGACTCAACCTCCATTTCCATGGTTGGGTGTCAAGCCGGACCTTGTCGGGACCACCCCAGAACTCGATGACAGGCAACGATAGGACGTCGGCACCTTGTGGCATCGAGCGACAGAGTTCTGGGATGCGAACAGCGTCATCTTCATGGACGACCTCATCGGAATCCATCTGCCAACAGAAATCCTTCGTACACATGGCACGAGCCTCAGCTTTCTGTTGCCCGTCAAAAACCGCGAACCTTGGATGGTTCCAGTCGCGTAGAACAACTTTGACCCTGATCCTAGGGTCCTTTTTGATTCCTTGGTGCTCATCAGGAAATTCATAGTTTCCGAGCGATGCCCATGAAGGAGACAACACTTCAAAGTCTACCTTTTGAGCAAACGAGAGACTAGGGTACGCTAACGCAGCGAGCCTGTGTAACGTTTCATCGCTCGAACCGCCATCGACGACACAAACCTCATCACAGAACTGCAGCATCGATTGGATGCACTGTTCGAACGGGTACTGTTGCTTGACGCAGTTGAACGTCGTCGTGTAACCGCTGATCGTCGCCTTGTAATTCATTGCAGCAGTGATGCCAGACCAGAAAGTCTTGCGAGCCGTGTACAAGTACTCTTCGATCTCCTGGGGATTATCCGTGGTGAACCATTCCTCGTTCTTGTGTTGGACAAAATCGTTGAGGTGTAGCTTGCACCCGAGCAGCTTAGCCTCGATGACCATTCGCGGACAGGTGTCGCCACCGAGAGGCAGGTAAACAAAACCCTCTGCTTTCGAGAGCTTCTCGAGCAGCTGGTTGTACGGGACGTTCCAGACGACCTCACACTCCTTGCCGTTCTCGTCACACCAATGTTTCGCAGCATCAGCGCCTTTGATCCAAGAGTTGCTGCCTAAGACGATCCACCCCTTTCGCTCTTGGTCTGATTGCTTGCTTCGAAGCGATTTGATGAACGCTAGCGTTGTGTCATCGAAGACGCTGGACAACACGGTGTTGTCACGTTCGGCCAAAAATGGGAACAACGTGATGTATCTGTCACGTTGCTTCTCTGACATCCACCAGATGTGCATCGAACCGTAGAAGAACGCGGAAATGATCTTTCCGTTCATCTGGTTGTGACAGTCACATGCAGTATGTTCAAGGTCGAAGTGTTTCTCAGGTGATCGAGCCTTGCAGTACTTGTAGTCGTACTCTAGGATCGAGTATCGAACGTTGCCGACGATGCTGGGGATTAGCTGAGCGTTCATCTGAGTGAAGTTGCCAAAGATCCAGAACTTGTCGACGCCTTGCTGCAACAGGGAAAGGCTGACGTCCCTAGAGTGCAGCTTGAAGACCTCAAACGGGCTGGAATCGATGAGAGCTTGGCTCGTGAGCTCAGCTCCTCCAGCATACTCATCTGCAAACATGTCAGAAACGAAAACGACCTTCGCAGAGGCTGGAATCTGCAAGGCGGGTTTCCCGCCAAAAACGTTGCTGTTGAAATCGAACACTCAGATCACCTCGAGGAGATTCTAGCCCCTGAAGGGGAACTGTTCACTATAAGTTTTCTCACGAGCGTGCTCGACGTTAGTACTTAAGGATCAATGAGGATCTAGATCTAGATCAGATCCTGATCTCTCATTTCTTTCTTTCGTGATCCTAATTTACTAGCCCTAAGATCAATGCGTCGCGCGGGATGTTCAACTGATGGCAAGAAATAAATCAGGCAAATCTTTCATGAGTGAAACTGAGAGAAAGACTCTCGACATCGCTTCAGAGTCACAAGTGTTGGATCTGTTGAACTGTTTGTCACAGAAGGTGATGTCATCAAAGGTCCTTAACGGTGGCTTTGACACCATGATCGAAAAGGTCGAAAAGATCGAAGCGAAGGTCGATTCGATCCATGAGGCCGTGTATCACCCAGACGATGGATTGTTCGCAAGGGTCAAGGACATCGAGCACGTCAAGGCCAACGCAGCCAGCATCGAAAAGCTAAACAACGACGTCACAGAGCTCCAGGCATGGCACGAGTCCGAAGAGAGACACGTCGAAAAAGAAGCCAAGATGTTGGAAGACCACAACAAGATGGTGAAAGATCACGCTGATCAGCTCAAGGACCTGGTCGCTTTTAAGGCCCGCGTAGCAGCAGCTGCTAAGTGGCTCGCCGTCTCGCTGGGCACCGGGTTGTTGGCTGGCATCGGAAAGCTCCTGTACGATTTCATTCATGGCCACGTTACCATCAATTGAACCTTGCTGTTCGTGCTGGTTACAATGAAACGTGTCTCAGGTTCACCTACAATCTGACGTCGACAACGCAATATCCAACGTCACCAACAGCATCCAGTTGTTGCGATCTAACGTACGTGACAGCGTTCTAGTCTCGTCTGGGAAAGGCGTGCTGGTTCACACTCGTTTACAGGCGATGTTTGGAATGAGGTTCCCTGATAGATTGGAGCAATCGATCCATGAGATAATCATGAACCACGCTCATGCTGCCGAGCGCATGGGTCCGGGTGGTTTTGACCTTTGCATCGAGTTCCTTCTCAAAAAACTCAACGATAAAGATGGTGTAACCCCAATCGCAGCTCACGAGTTTAATTCTAGCGACATCCTTGGGTCTGGGGTGAAGGTTCCTGACCGTGCTGATGTCGATTGGGTCCTGTCACGTTACATGTCAGACTCTCAGGACACGATCAGGTCGATCGTGAACGTTGCTTTGGGCCTGGCGGGATTCGCCGGGCGTGTCATGGTCGAAAAAACGATGGCTCGCCCGTCCGTGGAGCTAGTCAGGGGATACGCTTTCGACCAAGCTCCTGCCTGGCCGTGTAGCGTACGGCTCGAGAGGCCCCACGTCGTTTGCATCGATGGTTTCATTGAAACGGTCTCTGAGATACACCAGTTGCTTGAGGGAGCCTCAGAGACGAAAGAGCCCCTGGTGTTGTTCGTCAGGGGCATGTCAGACGACGTGAAGAACACGTTACGTGTTAACTACGACCGTGGTTCGTTACGAGTGATTCCGGTCATCGTCAAGTTCGACTTGCAGGGCATCAATGCCATTAATGACATCACCATAGCTACTGGCGCTCGACTGGTGTCGAGCAATTTGGGTGACTTGATCAGCAACACGAGACTCGCTGATGCCGTGTACATCGACGAGGCGATCGTCTATCCGACGAAAGTTGTCGTTACTCACACCGGATCTCGGCAAGCCGTAGAAACACACGTAGCATTCCTTCGAAAAAAGAGGCTCGACGAAAAAGTCGATGACGTTGCAAACCTGATCGACGTTCGCATCAAGTCGTTGTCACCCAACCATGTGGTCATCCGGTTGCCTGATGATAAGAATTACGTCACGTCAACCCAGTCGATCGATTACGCCTTAAGGGCGATCAGGGCCTTAGTTGACTACGGATCGATCGTCATTGATGACAGGAAGATGCTCGCAGCATCGCTCGTAGCGTCACAGTTACATGCGACCAGGTGTTACGAAACACTCAGGTCACTCGGAGCTGTCATCAAGGATTCTTGAGAACGCCCAGGTCATCAAGGCTAGCGACGAGCTTGTTCACGTCCCTGACACCCATGTCTTCCATCGCCGGCTTGATCCTTGCGATGACCTTGTCGACGTCCACTGCGCCCTTGGATGTCCCTGGTGGGATCTGAGCTCCAGGTGCTGTCGAGCCAGGCTTGCTGCTGACGCTTCCTTGCTCAGGCTGTGATGCTCCTGATGCGTTGCTACCAGTGGTAGGGTTCGAGCCGACGGTCGCTTGTTGGGACGCGCCTGCTGCCGCCTGTCCGATCGCTTCTGCGTTTTTTAGATTGCTTGTCACCGTCTCGCTGATCTTGTTGATGTCGTTAGGTGACATCTTGAGTAGATCCCGTGCTAGGGTCTGAAGCCCCTTCTTTCCCTTAAGGTATTTGTCGATCCAGTTTTTACTAAGTTTGCCGATCGCGCCATTCGGCTTCAAACCGTTGACGATGACCTTTTGCATGTTCCTGAGATTACCCTTCTCTTTTCCACCGAGGCTATTAACAGCTGTAAGGTCTGCGAGCTCCTCAGGATCTTTGCCTGTGACGATGGTCGACAGGGGTTGGTCTGCTTTGTCACTACCCAAAGCGGTGACGTACTGTGAGAACTGGCCAAAGAAGTTGTTGAGCGCGTCACAAAATGCTAACGCATCGACGAGAGGGTTCTCTTTTCCTCCCTTGAAAAGGTTGACGATCTTTCGAATGATTCCTTGATCCTTACTACCAGCCAGCGCCTTGGTCACGTCATTGACTGCGGCGTCCCGTGCCTGTGAAAGCGTCGTCAGGGGACCGAAGTTAATCGCTTTCAGCTGCTTGACGATCTTGATTGCGTCACTCATCTGTTGCTTGTTGAATGCCTCAAAGATCAGCATATCGTTGTCTGACATGCTCAGCTCGATCATCAGTTTCTGATCGATTGGCCTCAGTCGCTGTTGAAGCTTCTTGATTTCGTACTGTTCTTTGAGCGTTCTTGCCATCAACGGTTCTCCGAGTGTTTACTTCTTCTAAGTAGGCAGGTACTATCAGACAGTAAGGGATCCAACATGCAACCTCGAGACAAGATCGGTAAAACATCATGGACACTCCACGAGAGCGTCAAGGACACCGTGGCTCAAAATCTGGTCAACGCGATTCGCGGGGGTCAGCTGAAGATCGAAGCTGCCAGCGTCGAAAAACTGCTGTCACTCATCGCAGCGTCTGCAGACGAAGGCTACCATCGCGGTCACAAGAACTTCATGAATAGCGTCAACACGTGCATCTCTGAGGCCGTGTCTGAGGCAGAGTTGCCTCCGCTGACCGCGAAAAAAAAGTGACCTTCAAACCCTTCAAGGGTCTCTTTGCGTTTCTGAAACAGTAGAGGTACGAACGTGAGTTCGGGTCAAAAACATCTGGTCAAGTGTCGGTGTGTGTTGCCACAGTTCAAACATGCCGTCCATCCCTTGCAACACCAGTTCACTGTTTTCTCTGTCATTGGCGACGACAACGTCGTCAAACCCAAATTTGCCCAATGCACAAACTGCGGCGTGATACACCGAGTCACGGAAATAGGTCGCTCTGAGATCATCCAAGGTCGTGAAGCGATGGGTTCCATACTGTCAGTCGATGACATCAAGTCATCACTGCCCGAACAACTTGTTGCCGTGCTGGAAAACAATCATGCTGACCTTCCCACTTGGGAGGCCGTGCAGTTCATTTTTGAGACCCAACAATGGGGCAACTTTGTCGTGTTAACGTCAGACACTGAAGGCGACACGAAGCAAGGAAAGTACATTCGTTTGCTGGGAGAAAAGATGTTCAAGATCGAAACATACGAACGAGCCGAGGTCGTCAAATGACAACGATGTATGGTAAGCTAAACTCTGAAAAGCTAGCTGAAGAAAACTTGATCTGTCGACAACTGGTCAGAGAGATCTCGTTGCTTGGAATCACTGAACGCCAGAAGACGTTCATCATATATCTCCTAGCACAGGAGCTTGAAAATCACGAACACGCACAAGCGATAACGTCAGTCGTCAATGACGTAACTGGAAAGAGGATCTTCCTGTCAGGTCAAGTCGAAGAGGGAGAGTTAAATGGGTCGTCCAACACTTGAGAGCGCCACGAAACGAAACGTTCCTAGCGCAAACGGTCCTGATGCGTTAGAACAGTTCATGATGGCCCAGCAGCCCGACAACTCAAGGATCGTCGTGTTGCATGGTGACGTTAACGAACATACGATCTCTGCGGTCATCGCCCAACTTCTACACCTCGCTAACATCAGCAGGGATCCGATATACATGGTCGTGTCAACGTACGGAGGTTCCGTCGATGAGATGTTCAGCCTTTATGACACGGTGAAATTCCTACCGTGCCAGGTTCACACGATCGCCCTGGGCAAGGTGATGTCTGCAGGAGTCCTGTTGCTCGCAGCTGGCGAAAAAGGTAAGCGAATGATCGGAAAGTCTGCTCGCATCATGATGCACCCAGTTTCTGGTGGTGCGATCGGAAACGTCTTTGAAGTGATGCATGAGACGAAAGAACACCGTCGACTTCATGATCTGATGGTCAACTCGCTCGCCGCGGAGACGAACCTAAAGCTCGAAGAGATCGAAGATATCATGAAAGCTGGTCACGATTATTACATCACCGCCGATGAAGCAATTCGGATGGGAATCGTCGATCGCATTATCGGCGATGTCAAGCTAAAGAAGTAGTGTAGTACCGCCTTGACGTGATGTAGTGTGACTGCATGGTGTCAAAGCACAGCTACGATGGTTTCTTTCCGTTCTCAAAAATCAGAGACGAACAACGACAGGCTATCGAGTTTGCTCTTGACGCGTATCTTGTCGAAGGAAAGAGGTTCGTCATCCTTGAGATGGGAACCGGCTGTGGGAAGTCAGCAACAGGGATAACGATCGCGCGATACCTAGCTGCAAACCCTCGTCCGGATCTCATGAGCACGGAAGAGGCAAGCAACGCCGCTGGCGCGTACGTGTTGACGACCCAAAAAGTCCTTCAAGAGCAGTACGTTAACGACTTTGGCCCTGGCAGGAAAAACCTGCTGTGCAGCATCAAGTCGAGCAGCAATTTCACGTGCAACTTTTACAAGGACCAAAATTGCGGTGAGTCACGAAGGATCCTGAGCAAACTGGGCAAGCAATTAGTCGGCACTGACTTTTGGAAGTGTTGTCAACAACAGTGCCCGTACAAGATTGAGAAAGATGCTTTCATGCAATCGATGATCAGCATCACGAACTTCTCGTACTTCTTGGCTGAAACGATGTACGCTAAAACGATCAAGCCTCGACAGATGTTAGTCATCGACGAGTGTCACAACATCGAGGCCGAGCTCGGCAAGTTCATCGAAGTAACCTTCTCTGAAAAGTTCGCAAAGGAGGTCCTGAAATGCAAGCTGCCGACCCTGAAGGGCGACGAAGAGAAGCGAGCGCTGATCGTGTTCGAATGGATCAGGAAGACATACCAACCTACGCTGGCGAAGCACCTCCAGAGACTCGAAAAGGCACTCGAGAGTCGTTTTAGCTCGGGCATGGCTGGGTTCGGAGAGTACAGCAAACAATACGAGATGCTTGACAAGCACATCTGTAAGGTCAATCGGTTCATCACATCGTTCAATGCTGAGAACTGGGTGATGAACGTCGTCGAGCCACCAGCTGGAGCTCGCGCCCAGCGCCGGTATGAGTTCAAACCGATCGACGTCTCGAGCTACGGGTACGACATGTTGTATGGGTTCGGATCGCGAGTGTTGCTGATGTCAGCGACCGTCGTCGACCGCGACGTGTTCTGCAGGACGATAGGCTTAAACCCGTCTGACGTTGCGTTTCTCAGGATCCCGTCACCGTTTCCGGTCGAGAACAGACCCATACACTTCTTGCCGACCGGTAAGATGTCGATGGACAACATACAGTCGACGCTACCCAAGATGACAGAGGTCGTCAAGATGCTCATGGAACAGCATGCTAACGACAAGGGGATCGTTCATTGTGTCAATTTCAAGATCGCTCAGTACCTGTATGAGAACGTGAAGTCAGACAGGTTGCTGATTCATAACTCAGAGAACAGGGATCAGGTCCTCAAGAACCATGTCAACGGAACGAAGCCGACTGTGTTGCTGTCACCGAGCATGATGGAAGGAGTCGACCTGGCTGACGACGCAAGCCGTTTCCAGATACTTTGCAAGGTCCCGTTTCCTTACCTGGGAGACAAGGTTGTCAAGAAGAGAAAGTCACGAGACCCAAAGTGGTACCCGTTCCAGACGGTCAAGTCTGTCATCCAGGCGATGGGTCGTAGCATCAGAAACGACACGGATCACGCCACTTCATACATCCTCGATGAGGATTGGGACTACTTCTACCAGCGCAACAAGTCGCTGTTTCCATCAGACTTTTCGAAGTCGCTTTCTAGTCCCTGACGTGCGTTAGCAGAGCTTTTAGTTTACTCACCCACCCTGGTGTGTATACTTATGCTCGGAGGTAATGACCAATGGATGACAATACAGTGCTAGCAAAATGGGGTGAACTGAAGACGCTCGTTGAGACTCTGGAGCTCGACCTGCAGAAGAGCGCACGCGGCGTCGCCGCCGCTGGCGTCAGGGTTCGCAAGGGCCTTCGCGACCTGAAGGGTCGCGCTGCCGATCTCGTCAAGACGACCGTCGAACTCGACAAGGCCAAGAAAGCGGCCAAGCCGCCGAAGGCTCCCAAGGCCTGATTTCAGCGCTTCAAAACTGAACGACACAAGTGGCCCTGGCAATTGTCAGGGCTTCGTCGTCTCTAGAGACCTACTTACTCATTGAGGAACAAGAGACATGCCGTCACCCAAAGCTGTGCTAAGAGACATCCACGACCTGAAGCTCGATCCCAAGACACACCACCGAGAGATTGCTCGCGCTGGTCGCTTGAAGCACGTCGCAACCAGCGTGCCCGCCCCAGCGCTCGTTGTCCCACGACACGTTGAAGAACCCAAGGTCCCTGTTGTCGAAGCTGACGTCAAGAAACCCGTGAAGGTTGACCCTCCAAAGTCTCCCCCGGCTAAAAAAGATGATGAGCCAATGAAGACAGAGGTCAGACCTGAGCCAGAAAAATCAGAGCCCAAGGTCGAAGCGAAGAAGGATGATAAGACCCCGCCTGTGAAGGCTGCAGTCAAGAAAGAAGAGAAGGACGAAAAGAAAGCAGAAGAACCAGCTGCTAGCTGATTTCTCTAATCTTCTCGAAGATCCCCTTCTCAATCTGACAGATTCTCATCCGTGTCAGACCGTAGATTTGACCTATCTTTTGTAACGTGTGAGGACCTTCCTGAGCAGCGAGCAACACACAGTTGTGACTCTGGGAATGACTGATCCACTGAGGACAGTTGTTTCGTTGACAGTCAACGTTGTGTTTGGACTGTGCAGCAAAGCACGTAGTTCCTTCAACGATACGCTTACCTTCAGTCTTCCCTTGGATGACTGTGAGGCGTCTTTTACTCTCTTGCATTGCCTGTTTGGTCCTACCTGGTATAAGGTAGTAACAGCGGCGTTCATGTACAAGAAATCAACTAGAACCCTCTCTTTGAAAACCGGAGTCACGATTACATGAAGAAGACGTACGTCTTAGATACGAATGTGCTCTTGAGCGACCCAAACTCGATCTTTTCGTTTCAAGAGAACGATCTGATCATTCCCATGGCTGTCCTAGAAGAGCTAGATCGCCATAAGAGCAGGTCAGACGAGGTGGGGCGTAACGCCAGACAGGTAAGCAGAACACTAGATGACATGCGCTCGAGTGGCAACAGTCTAGTGAGTGGGGTGCCTCTTCGTGAAGGTGGAACGTTAAAGATCGTGTCCATCGACAAGGGCACCTTGAAGGACGTTCCGACAGAGCTTCAAGCCGACAAAGTTGACAACCTGATCATCGCCTTCATGCTTTCGTTGAAAGGCACCGAAGGCGTCTTGGTGTCGAAGGACATCAACGTACGCATCAAGTGTGACAGCCTCGGAATCAAGTGTGAGGACTACCTCAAGATGAGGGTCGCTAACGATCCTCAAAAATTCTATCGCGGCGTCGAGGTACTCGAGCTACCTGAGGCAGATGTTGATCTCTTTTACAAGACAGGAAAGCTTGACGTGTCAGCTGATCTGATCAAGGAGCGAAACCTCTGTCCGAACCAGATCGTTGTCATCAAACACGTGATCGGTGGGCATACTGCCAAATCAGCTATCACGAAGTTTATTGGTGTCGGTTCAATCCTCGTTCCGGTCGCAAAGATCGATAACGCATTCGGTCTAAAGCCCCGGAACAAAGAGCAAAGCTTTTCGCTTGACCTCTTGTTCGATCCAGAGATCAAGCTATTGACGCTTGTTGGCCCGTCGGGAACGGGTAAGACCTTACTTGCTGTTGCGGCAGGCTTAGAGCAATTGAAAGGTTTGGGAAATGAGGCGACGGCCCGCTATGAAAAGCTGATCGTGACTCGCCCGATCCAACCAGTCGGAAAAGAAGTCGGGTTCTTGCCAGGCACCCTCGAAGAGAAGATGGAACCTTGGATCGCTCCCATTCGTGACAATCTCAACTTTCTCGTCAACAACAAGCGTCCTGGACGAGCTCGGAAGAAATCAGCGAACAACGCAGGCAAACCTGAACACGATGACGGAATGTATCTGTCGATGCTACAGGAAAGAGGCCTGATCGAGATTGAAGCGATCACTTTCATCAGAGGTCGTTCGATTCCAAACGCAATGATCATCATCGATGAGGCACAAAACTTGTCGATGCATGAATTGAAGACGATCATCACCCGGGTCGGTGATGGGACAAAGATCGTGTTGACTGGTGACATCGAACAGATCGATAACATTCACGTTGATGCGTACACTAACGGTCTGACCTGCGCGGTCGAGCGCTTCAAGGACTATCCGATCGCGGGCCACGTGACGCTCATGAAAGGCGAACGCAGTCAACTAGCTACGTTAGCCTCTCAAATTCTGTAGCACGGACTACCTAGTTTAGTGCCAAGCTCAACCGTCAAAGACGCCACCCGTTTCCAGAAGACATACTCGTACTACAGGCAACACAAGGTAGAGTCGACGGTTGAGTCAGACGATCCTGAACAAGACGAGCAGGTGAGAGATCTGACACGTTTCAAGAGGACGTATTCATTTATGCGTCAACAACCAGTACGAATTCGTCTTCGTCGCATGTAGGTAGCTTGCTCTCATGTCCTGGCGTATAATTGCTATTGCATGTCGGGAATTTTGGATTCGAAGTCTCGTGTCATGGACACGATCGTCACCCTTGAGGGCAGGCGTCAGATCGCCAGCGCCAAGCTGAAGATTGAGTACGTTTCTTTTACTGATACGGGAACGTACTATCGTGGTGACATAGCGTCTGGGTCTGCTGACGCGACGTCTCGAATCTACTTCGAGCAAGCTCACCTACCCCAAGATCAGATCACGCTTGAGGCGTCTGACGCTGGTCGTCTAAGCGCATTTCAAAACAGCAATGGCATCAACGTCAAGGACGGTCAGATCCTTGACTATTCATTGACGTATTCATACACTGCGTTGTCATCGTCAGTGCTGACAGGCTCGTCTCAAAGCGTAAGCATCCTGAGCGGCGAGCAATTCAACTCAACGGCAGCGACGCTTTTGGCTTCATCGATCGACAACTTTACAAAGTTGCAACTGATCGGAACGAAGGATCCCGTCTTTGAAGACGATGGTTTTGAGATGGGAAACAAGCAGATCGAGTACGTCATTCACAATGACAAACCCATACCTGATGCCACGACCCACATCACACATATCTCCAGCCTGGAGAGCTTGTTTCAAGACGTTAGGTTTAGCAAGGTCAGAAACTTTAAGTACCTGCCACCCATCAACAAGCTCGATGACAAGTCGATTGACAAGAGGGACCATCGTCTGACCTGGCAATCGCACCTGGGCTACTATAAGCCTTGGGGTCGTCCTCACACCCAAGGCTTGACTCCTTGGCAATTAGAACACGAGCTCGATCACTACGGTCGAATGGGTTATGCTCGAACTATCAATTTTGATCCAACGTCGTTGAAGAACAACCTGGTCGGACAGTTTTTCGAGGTCAATTTTAACGTCATGAAAAAGCTAGACGTCATTGATTACGGTTTGTATACGTGGCAAGGGCGCCGAAAACACGCTTTTTTCGCAGGTAAAGTGTTGACTGACGACAACGGCACCAACATTTTCGTCCATCTCTTCACGTTAGTCTTTGGGTGATGCGCAATGTTCTTTAGGTTCAACCGTCGCTATAACTTTCTAGACGTTGCTGATGACTTTGCGCACTTGCGCAGGATCCATCCGAACGGCGATCTGGAGTTTGAGTTCTTCTATAACATCAAGCCTCACGATGCGGTTGCCAACGAAGCGTTGACTGTCAACGTGTCCGTGCTGTCTCGAACGATCAAAGTCAAGCCCATCCTAGAGAACACGCAGCTTGGTTTCATCAACACTCGTGCGCTGATCAATAACGTGTTGCAACAGATGCCTAACGCGAAAAGCGCAATCAAACAGCAGCAGGACTACACCGTCGCCTCTCGGAACAGTGACATCTCGACAAAAATCAATAACGAGATCATCCCACAGTTGCGGGCAAAGATCCCCGCTCGTAACATCCAGCAGCTCGTCAAACCGATCCTAACCTTGATGCCATCGTCTGACGTTAAGGAGGGAGCGGACATCAAGCCCTTGCTGACACAAATTGCACATGCTTTTACGACAGACATAACGACAGTTAACTCAGCGTCTATCAACGAGAATCCGACCAGGTTGATGCATGACCTGATCGCTCGCCAGGGAATAGATCCGACACATATCTTTGACTTAACGGATCGCAGCGTCGCCTCTGTCGACGCCCTGGGCGGGATCTTGAGACCAAGCAACGCGATAGAAATCGAGACCAGTCCCTCAACTCGCCTTTTGAACTATCACATCTTTCCTCCGGAGACCCACAATCGTCCGACGTACACGTCACAGGTCAGCGATGACACGGTCGTTCAGGTTCTGACATACGAACCACAGACGACCGTTGAGATCGCTCTTACGTTGATCATCCCTAGGTCTGCGTTAACGCAGGACGGTAGTGATAACTCTCACTTTTTCGTTAAGTTTGATCTGATCAACGGTCGATCGAGGGTTGCCGTCGACTCAGTCTCAAAATCCTTGGACGTAGCACGACACATGCAACTGTATTACACCCCTCGCCGACCCCCGGTTGTCAAGCTGACAAAGTCAGAGGTGTCGACCCGCGCTAACCTAGAGATAAAGCAGATCGATCCAGGCGCGACGTCAGTTCAGATCTACAAGAAGCAGTTTTTTCGTGCTGTCACGGACGTCGATTCGTACTCCTTGATAGGAACGTATGACGTTAAGCGTAACGAACAGTCGCTATTAGTTCAGGTCGATTCACCGCAAAACTCTCCGATCCTATACCGGGTCGTTCCAATGGGAAACCAAGGAACCCAAGGCTATGAGTTTACCAACGTCGTCATCAGGCCTTCTCGTTATAGGCAGATCAAGTCACTTGCGTTGAGTGTAATCCCTGTTGACATCGGCATCAAGATCGAGGCGCGACAAATACCCCAACACGTTGTCTCGATAGAGTTCAAGGTTCGGAACCTGACGACGTTTGAGACCAGTTACAGGAACGTTGGCGGGACGGTGTCATTGATCGATGACACCGTGAGAACGTCAGATTACCTGACAATCGTTGACAAGGACGTCAATCCCAACAACATTTACGAGTACGTAGCGCGTTTGGTCTATGAATCAGGCACGTCAGAGCTTGCTGGAACAGCGTCGATCGAGTTTTTACAGCCTTCACCGGGTAAGGTTGACACCAAGATCGACGATCTGATCGTCGATCAAACGGGTGACTTGAACGTTACGTTTTCTATCTCAACGACCATCATCGATAACAACATCGATGTCGTGAAGAGGTTGTTGCAACAACAGGACATCTACGATCAGTTCAAGGGTGACGTTGATAAGGAACGTGAGTTCTTGAAAAACCTGATCGCACACAACATCCAACGTGTCGATCTGACGACTGGTATCCGAGAGGACTTCGGGGTCGTGACAGCCGATCAGTTTTCCGACGTTGACCTTAGAAAAAATCAGGCGATTCAGCCTTTAAAGCTAGGCCATCGTTACCGTTATGAAGTTTCTGCCTTGCTTCGTGAACCTGAGACGATGTTCGACAGCCTTAACAAGAAGAAGGTCGATCCGGTTACCAAGAAGACGTACACGTTTAGCCCAGCAAAGTTCTTGCATCCGATCGCCCTGACACAAGGAACCTTGGTTTCAGCGGCTGGCCTGAAAACCCGGTTTGCAAAAGAACCGATGGCCCATGGCGCGATAGGTTTCATGCAATCGGTTGACGTGTCATTTGATGACGAACCAGCACGAGTCGTCGATGCCTCAGCTAGCAGGTTTGACAAGTTTCTGAACATCATCACCTGGAAGGTTCAAGGTTCGCTCTCAGCTGTCGATCATTTCATCATCATGAAAGACGTCCATGGCGTTCGAACGTTGGTCGGAAAGGCTCACTCAGAGTTTACCTATGGGAACTGTCAGTACTTACATCCAGTGTCTAGACGTGACGAAGGCTCGTTCAATTACGTCATAGTCCCGGTCTTCAACACGTACAAGACAGGAACACAAGTCGCAACAAACGCAGTGATCGTAGAACAGTTTAACAATGGATTGCCAGCAAGATGATCGTATCGCTTAAGGGTGCCAACGGCTCTTTCGTCTCCGTGGGTAACGTGCAAGTTCAACCAGTGACTAGCGATCTTGGCGCTGGCGTGAAAAAAGCAGTGTCGACACCTGGAACGATCAAGGCCTCCGTGGTCCCAGCGTCACAAGCTCCCATTGCTACCCCCACCTTGTCAGTGACTTCAACGAACCTGAAGATCCAGACGAACATGTCGATCCAATCGATCGCAGCCAACCTCGGAGGCAGCAAGACCTTCTTGTTACCACCTTATCACGGCATGATGAACATCATCATGCCCAGCTTTGCCTTACACCTAGAACCAGCGGTGGCAAACCACCCGGTGACAGACAGGTTGGTCGTCACTTCTAAGAAGTTTGAACCTTACGAACAATTGACTGGAATCGCTCACGAGCGTCCTGAGATCGTCATGTTGACGAATTTCTTGCCCTTGTTCACGAAAAACATCGGATCTGGGCAACAATCGTTCGCTAACCAGGTCGAAAACAGCGGCATCTACTCTGATATGACTGACGCAGGTCGTTTCGTTGATACACACCTGCAAGCACGTAACCTGCGACAGATCAATGTCACCCAAGCATTGAGGGGTCTGAGGTCACAGTATCCTTTCATAGCAGACTCTTTCACGACCAGGCGCCGTAGCTTCGAGAGCAACGTTGACTCATTACGTGATCAGGCAAATTTCCTGCTTGAGCTTGTCAGGAGCCTAGAACGCCTGAAGTCACAGTTGGATCTACGTGATGACATCCACACTGTCGACCCAAGCGCTGTCGTCAACTATCACTACTTGAACTTCACTAAACTGAACTCTGTTCTAACGTCGAACGTGTTGTTCGACTTAGTCAGGCGTTACCTGCCTGTGACGTACTCGATCCCGGACACGTTAGTTAGGTTGGGCTACAATTCTGACATCGTCAGACACAAATTCTCGTCAACAAAGATCTGGCTACAGTTCTTGCTTGAGATGTCTGACATGTTGAAGTACCACTCGTCAGAGTTTATCGACATCGACACTGTCACCCAACGAAATGACACCAATGCCACTCGCATCGTTCGTAAGACGGTTCCACACTTTGGCTTGTCACAGAAGCTTCCAGCGTTGCCTCCATTGGATGAATTGAGCACCATCAAACCGAATCAGATCAACAAAGCCGTCAGCACGATATCACAAGCATACAGCGTCTTGTACCAGAACGTACACTTCAAGAGCCAGGAAGCCCAAATCGCGGCGCTGACCAACCTGATCTCGAAAGAATTTCGTTATTCTCACGGCATGTCACAGCGTGACGTTCAGGACGCGTTGTCCAGTGGGTTCAATTACCAGGTTTCTCCCTCAGACAATGTCGGTGTGTTTGAATCGATCGTTGGAAAGTTCGGAAACAACATCAGCGATTTTCCTGCGACACAGACCAACTCTCTCGCAAACATCGCCCAGCGCCAGACGACGTCTGGCGCCGCTGTGCTGACGTTCGAATCAAAGTACGTTGACGGCGACACGGGTACGCTGACGCCAGGGGGAACGTATTACGTTGATAGCGTCCTTGACGGAGCGAATGCGATAGGATTTAACACAGCTAACCTTGACGAAGGTGGTGACCTGTTTGAGAAGGCTTTCAACTCTTTTAGCATCGTTGTCAATGGAATGAACCTGTTGGGCGTCAGAACGTACGACCCGTACGACCGCACACAGTCACAGTTCTCATCGATATTGTCTAGTCCGTCAGATTTCATTCAAACGTCGATGAAGAACTTGTTGGATCCTAAGACGGGAAACACGTTACCCGCAGTCCTGAATGACAACCTAGGTTCTGTGTATAACTTCGCTGCGACCAACCCCCACGTTAAGTCAGCATTGTTCATATACACGATCGCAAAGATCACTCGATCGTACTTTCCGATCATCAGCCTCCCGTTTTTCAACTTGAATTCGCTGTCAAGCGATAACACTCCCTTGACTGATGCGTTGATAAAGGACATCGTTTCTGAGATCGAAAAATCGATCCCACAGATGCTCGTGACCAACAAACCTCAACCTCCGAGGCTTAGTGCGCCAGGCAAGCTGTCGTCTACCATGTCATCAGACGTCATGACAGCGTCGTTCAAGCAAGGCACAGTGTTGACGAAATTCGTTGAGGGCTTGATGCAACAGATCCTTTCGTCGTTCAGGACCAACGATAGCGCGATGGTCGACGGTCGAACACGCTTCAGCGGTGACCTAGACACCTCGATCATGATGGCCGTCTTTGACACGATCATCCAAATGGTCTCTTGTTACAACGACCAAAAGCTGGTGTCGACGAATTACATTCGTAGCGTCTTGACGTTCAATATCACGAAGACGACGACCAATCACAAGGCTTCGGCTAGCGACTTAACCACTCGCATGGAGAAAGAGGTCGCGTTAAATCACAAGCTGATTTACACTGCGATGAACACGCTTCAGAAACTGTCTGGCGCGTTTAAGAACTACTCGAATTACCTGAAAAGTCCGCCAGCGATCTCAAAGCTGAACGAACTCGTCACAATCATCAACAACCCAGACCTGGTGAAGATGTTGATGAGCGAGCAACAAATCATGTTGTTGGCCTCGACGGTTCATGATTTGAACGATCGGATCTCACAACGTGATGCGTTACCAGACAACGGTGACGTTGATGGCGACGGAGACTTTGACGCTGACGACGAACTGAAGATACTTGATGATTCCGTCGTGTCACCAAGGCTGAGGAACGCAGTTTACAGCACGTTTGGGACAGACGATTTTGCGTCAAAGAAAGGTTACAACAAGAAGATCATCACTGTTGGGATCCCGTTGGGCTTTACACGCCGCTTGAAACAACGCGTCAGCCTGAACAACCTGAAAAAGTCAACCTTCATTGATAAGCAAAGTGACATCGTGTCGGTGGTCGTGTACAAGGTCGACCTGGAGAACAGCGACATCATATACAAGCCAAAGAGGATGTTGTTCGAGCTGTCAAGGTTTCCAGTTCGAAATGACCATTGGTTCTTGCAGATTCCCGAGAGGCCATCGATGTCAGACATCGCACACGCCATACCGACGAGAGACTTTGGCCAGAGCCAAGCGACGGCTACTGAGATCACCTACTGGTCACTCAATACTGACGACATCAACAATGGACGTAAGGCAGCGTTTGCAGATGAGACGTATGACTTCTTGACCCAACAGGAAAAAAACGAGATCATCAACAATCACGTGATGAGCTACATGTTAGAGGTTTATGCCAAGCTCACGACCGGGATCGATCTCGGTGATCACCACTTTGATCTGGTCGAGCAAGACAAGCCCATGGACATTGATTTCACAAAGACGTTGACGGAACACTACGTTGCGTATACGACCAATCTCTTCACCGTCCAAAACGTCTCGAGCCCAGAGACTCACGCTCCCACGGGAGGGGTCTTATTTAGCACTACGTCGCCTCGAAAGGTTGGTTACACGCCTTCTAAGACGACATCACCGAAAGCATCGACGTATCCTCAGCTAAGCAACGCTTCGGGCATCGCAGGTTCAATAGGACCAAGCACTCAGTTTAGCAAGATCCAAGCCCAACCCATCGTCAAGACGCTCGCTGCACAGCAGTCGATCGGCACGCTAGAGTCTAACCTATCGTCAGTGTCACATCGTAACATTCCGGTGATGTTACATGGATTGAGAACGATAAGCAATCTAACACACATGGTAACGCCTCTAGCAGATCCCGTTGCTGTCTCTAAGAGAATAGTGTCGCCCAAAACGTTCGATCGTGTCTTTAACGTTATCGTCGATCCAGATGAGTTTGAGATTGATTACGATAAGACGGTTCAAACCCCACAGGGAACCGCGGCGCTCAAGCAAATGATCCTCAAGGGTGACATCATCCCAGCGACAGAGAATTACACGTCTCGTAACATGGTTCGCTTTGCCATGCTCAACCTGAACAACTATCCGTCTGGTCGTCCGTTCGTCCAAGGTCGGGCTGCGCCAAACCATGCTGCGTTTCGCTTTCGAGATCGTGATAAGAACCAAGGCGATCTTACGTTTGAAAAGTATTTCGTGACAATCGAAACGTACGGAGAGGACCAGGTCTGACAGATGAGCGTCTCGTTACCTTCAAGAGAGATTTACGCTGTCGACGTCCCAGAGATTCAGAGGTTCGAAGGCACGTTCAACTACAACTTTTTCACACCTGACGAAAGCGTTTCTGAAACAGGGGGCGTGCCAGTAAAGGTCCTGCAGCGACAGGCTGATGAGATCGATGCAGCTTTCATTCAGTATTCTGTGACTCGAGCGCCCCGTTCGGTGACGTTCTCATGGAAGCTTCCGAAGCTAGTTGACCCTGGCAACCAGGTAACGGATCTCCAGCAGAGGAACAACGTCTTTAAGACAAACGCTCAAAACGGGTCATTGATCGCTGACAACATCGACAAGGTCGTGACAGAAGACCAGTTTGCGACTGACAATTACGTCGCTGTTAACTTTCACGACGCCGAGATCGATGACAAGATCCACTATTTCGTGTCAGGTTCATACGCCTTGCATACCCTCGAACAGAGCACGGACACCAACGTCAGTCACTATAAGGCAGCACAGCAGCTGTCAGCCTTGACACCAAAGCACATCAAACCCCACTTTCTCTTCAAGGCGTTGACGATGCCCTCAAGGGCGCATGGGTCTAGGTTCTTCAATGACAACGGTCAAAGGATCTTCGATTCCTACTTTCAGAGACTGAAGAACGTTGCTGTCAACGCTCAGATAAACAGCAAGCTGTTTCATGACATCACGAACAGGACGATCCGTGACCCGCATTCGCCCTTCACGACCGACCTCAGCAACATGCACAAGTACACGAAGAAGCTGCAACACCAGGTCGTGCAGCGCTCGTCAGTGAGCGTTTCCGAAGATGACTTCAAGACGTTCGTACCGTTCATCGACATAAAGGTCCGGACCACAGCGTTTCAAGCTGACCAACAGGGTCCCGAGATCGTGGGTTACATCATTGACAAGACTGAGATCACTGTTGATGGAAGTTCCAAGAGCCTCAGTCCCATCATCATCGATAACCCAAACGTAAACCTGACAGCAGACTTTCAGATCAAGTACAATGCAAGGTACATGTACGCGATCAGGACCGTCGCTCAGTTCACCATCCCGGGCATCGATGATGACACAGGTGACGTAGCGATGCTAAAGATCCTCGTCAGCTCTAAGCCATCAAACCAGGTCTTCATCAACACCATCGAGACGACCGCACCACCAGCTCCTACTGACCTAAACTTCACGTGGAACTATGAACGTGTTAACCCAGCAACGCAAGAACATGACCAACTGACAGGCCTGCCGCTGCCAGGAACGGGTGTCCCGGGTAGCCTGTTGGTTCACTGGACGTTCCCACCAAACTCACAGCGTGACATCAAGAAATTTCAGGTGTTTCGCCGCCGAGACGTCGATCACCCGTTTGAGTTGATCAAGATGTACGATTTCGATGATTCTTTGGTGAAGTTTGAGAACGGTGAGAACCCAGATCCCACCTTGGTCGAACACCTGACGTCACCGTGTTCGTTCTTTTACGATGATGACTTTCAGGTCGGTCTTCACAATTTTCATGAGGACCAACAGACGCAACGTGGCAGCCACGAACGTAGCCCATTCTCGTCAACGTTCATCTATGCCATCGCTGCCATCGATGCTCATGGTTACACGTCAAACTTCTCAGCTCAGTATGAGGTCTGGTTCGACCCTTTCAAGAACCAGCTTCAGAAGAGGCTGATCAGCCACACCGGTGCTCCGAAACCATACCCGAACCTGTACCTCGAAGCAGACACGTTCGTCGACACCATCCGCGTGTCAGGGCCAAACAGCAAGCAACTGAAGCTGTACTTCAATCCCGAGTACTATTACCTCTATGATGACGAGGAGAGAAACCAACGCGTCATCGCGACCAAACAGACGGGAGGAAGCTACAAGCTGCAGTTCATCAATACTGACAGCCAAAAGAGTGCCACTGCAACGATCACGATCAACGACCAGATTCGTCTGGCGGCGAGGGTCATGTCGTTCCCTGAGGTTAGGTTCGGCACCCGCCGTCGATCACAGGCTCGAAAGGTCATCAGCCAGTGACGTTTAACGTAGACGCTGAGCATGGTACGATGTTGTTCGACAGGCCAAACTTATGCGGTCATCGGATTACACGTAGGGGATATATTTGGAAGTACGCTGCGTCATCATGCCCCGGGCAAAGACTGAACGCTAAGGAAAAATCGCATGGGATTTCTTGATCACTCGAGTAATAATATCGTCCTTGATGCCGTGTTGACAGACATTGGACGTCAGTTCTTGGCTCGCAACGACGGCTCGTTCTCAATTCACAAGTTCGCTCTGGGCGATGATGAGGTCAACTACAACGTCATCAGCAAGTACGGTCGTACTGTCGGCAAGGAGAAGATCGAGAAGAACACTCCGATCTTTGAGGCGTTGACCAACCAACAACACTCGCAGAAGTACAAGCTGATCAGCGTGTCAAACCCAAACCTGCTTCGCCTGCCGACGATGTCGCTATCAGGTGACGCTAACGTCGACAGCCTGAATGGTGTCATCACCCTGGGTCGTAACCAACAAAAGACGGCGACTGCCACTGTCGAGCAGACGATCAAGAACGAGACGACGATCGACGTAGAGCTTCGCGATCAGACGTTCATCATCGAGGTTCCGAACCTCTTCATGCAAGTTTTGAGCCAAACGCCAGAAAACATCGATGGACAACAGCGCGCCACCTACATCCTGACCAGGTCGCCTGCTGAGAACAGCTTTGGTGGCAGCTCGGTACAGTTCACTCTGTCAGTGAAGAGCCTGACGGACGCGCTGTTCACGGTCTATGGGACGACGGCCAACAAGTCTCGCATCAAGGTCTTCGTCAAGGTGACCGGCGTCCAATCAGGAGCCGTCAAGGACATCGGCGTCATCATTGACAAGAATCTGTAATTTACGATGCATCAAAGAAGTGTTACCTTCTGTTTGATGTTCGTTAAGACGATTGATGAGACATATCTTCATAAGCGTTGGAACACCCAACAGGTTCGCCGTCGTGACGTGTTCAACTGTGATGAGTGCGGAAAAGAGTTCGTGCATGGTCACAAGCTCGCTCACTCAACTAACGGAGCGCTCACGTTTTGTTCGAAAGCGTGCAACAAGAAGAGTCGATCGAACGGAAAACTGGCACAGCAGTGGAAGCAAACAAAGCTCGCTCGTTACGGCGTCGAGTTCTCATCGCAGGTCGCCGGCGCAAGCGAGAAGATGATTGCTTCTAGGTTGGTTACCACAGGGGCCAGCTCTCCATCGATGCCAACGTCATTATCGAATGCTAGGTTCAAGCGAACGATGATAGAGCGTCACGGTGCAGAACATCCGCTGAAAGCACGCGGACCGAAGGCAAAGAGAAAGGCGACAGTGATAAAGCGTTTCGGTAAGGATCCTCTGGCGTTGCCTGAGAATCGAACGAATTTAAGTGAAGCAGGTCAAAAGGGATACAGAACGACAGCAAGCCGAGTTGGTTCTTGGATCATTTCAAAACCAGAGATGCTGTTGCTTGAGTGGTTACGATTGCGTTACGGTCATGACAACATTGATCAACAAGTAAAAATCGATCATGGCGGAAAAAAGCCTTGGTTGATTGACGCTTACGTCAAAACACTTGACGTATACGTTGAACTTGATGGTGAGTTTTGGCACGGTCTAGACAAACCTTACGATCAGTTGCATCCCAATGGAAAAAGTTCGTACGATATTGATCGCAGAAAAGACGAATGGTTCCTTTCTCAAGGTAAGAAGTTAGTTAGAATCACTGATAAAGAGTTCCTGGCGAGCCACAAGAGTAATGATTACTCCGGAATCGTTGTCAAACTCGGAGGGTAGAAAAATCGCAATCTTCAAAGAAATTTTGCCGTCGGACATTAAGACAGCGAGGAGTTTTCTGAATCAGCTTATAGACGTTCTCCAGGAAGACGTTAGCAGTTCAGTCTCCCGTCGCAAGTACCAGGTTTTCGTGACAGGAGGTGTCGGTCCTGGTGTGACGAGCTCGTTGTTCCAGACGATCTTTGATCAGGATTTCACGCTGCAGACCGCTAACCCTGTCCTTGACATGACGGTTGGCCTGTTCCCAGATGGTAACACTGTTGCAGTGACCAAGACGGGAACTGATGCCGCAGGCAAGGAACTGTTTCCATCGTCATCGTTGATGATGCGTGAGAAGATGGAAGTGTATCGCCAGTTCGCTGCCACGTTGTTGGGAGATTCAACGCAGGCCTTCACGGCGCCCTTTGACTCGTCTGACGTCGCGGACCAGATCGACGTGGGCCTGTTCATCGCATTCAAGCGTCTCTTTGCTCGTGATCAGATCAAACGAGAGACGTTTGCCATGAAGTTCTTTCAGACGGCGTCGATCAACTACAACGCTACTGGCACAGCTCCCGCTGAGTCGCAGCTACAACCACCAAATCTTTACGTCACCTCGACGTCAGGCTCAGCTATCTACACGGACATCGGAGCAGCGACCAATAAACTGACGTCGTTCGGTGGCCAGGTCGGAAACATCGTCGACTCAGCGAACACGGCACGTAACGTCGGCCTGATGTTCTACGATCGTGGCATCGTCATCCTCGACATGTCGAAGGTGACCAGCGCGAGCCAGTACATGTCGGGAACGATCGACGCCATGCACCCGCTTGGAAGGATAACCTTAGGCGGCCCAGGCACCCAGACCCAGACCTCGTCAGTGATGATCCCGGACTTCGTGACCAGTGCCTCGATCGACAACATCATCGATCACATCGCGTCATGTCGGTTCGGATCGGGCTCACAGACAGCCATCACGTTCCAAAACGTCACTAACATCAACAGCACCCTGATCTTCTGTCGCTCACAGGCAGACGAGTTTAACTACTCGTCGAACCCAACGTACACGGACACTGACAACAGGATCCAGGTCATCGACATCGGTCAGGAGGACACGCAACAGTCGTTCACCTTCGTGACCAGCGTCGGCATGTATGACGCAAACGACAACTTACTCGCGGTTGCGAAGCTGTCTCGGCCCGTGGAGAAGTCACCAGAGAGGGACCTCACGTTCCGCGTCAGGTTAGACTTCTAGGACGATTTTCTACTGGTAAACATCTTAACAAAGCGTTGTATCATTACTTGATGGTGCATGACTACACTTGTCAAAAATGTGGGATCAGCTTCAAGTCACACAAGAAGGACAAGAAGTACTGTTCACACGATTGCTTCGCGAAACGCTTCGATCCTGTTACCCTGACGTGTGAAACGTGCAGCAAGACGTTCACCGTCGCCTATCGTTTCAGGGGCCAGAAGACCTGTGGGATGGAATGTGCCAAGACAGCGATCTCTAAGACGCTGACGACACGTGTCACCAAGCAGTGTCTCGCCTGCGGCAAGGACTATGAGGCGGTGCAGTCGTACAAGGACGACGCCAAGTACTGCTCGTATGACTGCTTCCTGTCAACGCGACAGACGAGACAGCCTGATGTCACCAAGACGTGTGAGTGGTGCAAGCAGGAGTTCACGGTCTCGTTTGTCAAGCGAGATCAACGATTTTGTGGATATGAGTGTTCGAATAGCGGTGAAAACAACGGTATGTTTGGCAAACCAGGATCTATGTTGGGCAGACCTTCTTGGTCACGAGGACTGACTGCTAAAACAGATTCTCGTTTGCGTGCCCTCGGTGAAAAGATCTCGATCATCGTCGCTGACAAGATGGTGAGCGGTTCGTGGTCACCTCCTTCGACTGGTTTCAAAGGCGAGCACTACGTTGGCGTTAAGAATGGCGGCATCACGTGCTATCTCAGGTCATCGTTCGAGAGCGCTTACGCTCGGATGTTAGACGAGGGCGAGGATGTCGTGTCTTGGGAACACGAGCCGTTTCGCATCCCATACGTGTTCGAAGGATCTGTTCGCAACTACGTGCCTGATTTCTTGGTCACCCGCCTGTCAGGTGTCTTTCTCGTCGAGGTCAAGCCGAAATTGCTGACCGAGACAGCTCTCAACGTTGCTAAACAGGCTGCTGCGGTCGCCTGGTGTCAGACGAACCACGTTACTTTCTTGACTGTCACGGAAGATGAGTTGGTGTGAAGTGATACTTACCCAACATGAAGCTCACCGTCGGCCAACTCAAGCGCATCCTCGTCGAGGCTCTCGCCCCAGCCCCTGAACAACGTGCCCAGAGCATCGTCGATGCGACTGCTGACGCAGCTGAGCAATTCGTCGACAGCCTGGTAGCTGGAGACGTTGACAAGGAAGCGGCTGACAAGCTCAAGCAGCTAGCTGACCAGTCTGCCTCGATCGCAAAATGGATGCAAACTAATCGTAACCCGAAGGCCCCTGCGCTGGTCCGGTTCGCTCAGCAGGCGCAGGACCTCTCGAAAGACGTTGGTTTTTGGTCTCGTCCGATGTTCTTCAAACGTGAGGAGTACGTTGAGAAGATGAAGACGAAGGTCAAGAGGTTACAAAACGCCCACGTTGCGTTAGTATCTCACTGATGTCAGCACACCATTGCATCAACTGTCCCACGTGTCGTGGAGGTTGTTCGATATGTGGACGCTGTGCGTGTCCAAGGGTCTCGTTGACGTTTGGGTGGAAACCTCCTCAACCGACGTATCAGTACCAGCCCCAATGGGTCACTGATCATCCTGGGTTCACGCTTGAGATCAATGGGCTTGTCAGCGGTAGTTTCGTCCAGGGCGAAAGATAGGTGGCCAGGCCCCTTCACCACGGCGTATAGTTACGAACGAGCCTGATGTCATTCTTTAAGGTCGAAACAGGGGACGTAGAGTCATTCACGGTTGTGACCAACCCGTCACGACATTTTGTCACGAGCTCTGCTGGCGCGACCGGTTCTGTGTACGTCTTTGCTCGCCGGTCTAGCATCGAGAAAGAACCCGAACCGCTCTCGTCATTCATTGACGCGACAGCAAACGACACGGACCTGACGACGACTCTCAGGTCGGTCCAGAACATGGGCCGTAACGCGATGATCGTTGATGGCGTCGGCATCGCCGGCCTGCTCGCAACGTCAGACTTTGTCGTTTCATCGACCATCGCGTTCAATGGCATGCTTGATGACTACATGTCAAAGGTGACACAACAAGGCGTCTCCGCGCGCAAGCAGAAGCTGTTGAACATCATCAGGTTCACGCCTTCGGTCGATTTCACGTCAAACACGTTGAGAAAGCTAGTCGTCAAGGACCAGCTATCTTCGTACTACAGGACGACGTATCCGTCTGCCCATTGGGCTTACACCAACTACAACTGCCTTAACTTCTTCACGTCATCGACGGTGCCGACCTCATCAGTGATGCTGTACCCAAACATCGATAGCGGCATCGAGCACGAGGGTTACGTCTCAGGAACATATACCCCAAGTGGGTCAGTCAGCTTTGATTTCTACATCAATCCGAAGTACCAGCCCGATCGACCTGACGGCGCCTTTAAGGCAGGGACGATCCTACACCTGTCGTCGACCTATGCCGTCTCGCTCGTCACCGGTTCAGCAAAAGATCAGAACGGCCGCCCGTTAGCGTTTAGGATCCAGCTTCAGCTGAGCCACAGCGCTGACATCCCACCTTCGGTCCTCAGACAAACTCGAGCGGGAGACGTGGGGCTAGATCCGAACAGAGCGTATCATTCAGGTGGCTTGAACACCAGGTTGGGTTACGCCCCCGCTGACCTAGCATTTCTTTCTGATGACAACTCGTTGTTATGGAACAACTGGCACCACGTCATCGTCAGGTGGGGCACGGATCAGATCGACCAAGGAACCGGTTCTTTCATTGTCGACGGTGCCAAGCGAGGCAGCTTCGTCGTCCCATCAGGCACGGTCGCTCCGAGGTTGTTCGTCAGCGCCACTCGAGCCAACCCAGACGTGTTGTGCGTCGGCAACTACTACGAAGGCAGAAACAACGGGTTCGACGCCCAAGCGTTTTTCTTTGCTCCGAACCCAGCCTTGCGCGACGGTCTTCATCAGATGATCGAGGACGACACCCAGGACGAGCCCATCTTCTACGGATTCAATCACCCGTTGAACGCTCAAGTGCACGATCTCGCGATCAAGCGCTATTACATGTCAGACCTTGACGTCGAGCAATCGTCGTCTGTCAGCCCAAAGTCGATCGATCCCAATTACATCGCGTTCTATTTGCCACCGTTCTTCGTCGAAGAGTCACCGTTCAGACAGTTCGTGGGTGACATAGGAGGTATCCTACAGACGCCTTTCTTTGAGGTCGACGGGACGACTAGCGACCCGTTCAACGTAGCGATGTCGTTCGGCGTAGCCGGTCATTACATCAACATCGAGAACTTTGTGAGGGATTTTGCCTCAAACGTGTTCCCACGCCTGCATCACATGACAGGTGTGGCGATCATGAACTCGACGCAGGCCCGCTCGGCCAACGATTTTCTATACGACCAACCCTTTGTTCGTCGACGGAACCTGTTCCTGATGCCGTGTGACGACGGTCTTTTCGTTCCCAGTTTCGAATTGCTAGCCTCAGAGAGCTTACAATCCAGCGCGGTTGATGACCTAGGCCTAGAAGAGTTGAGTTTCATTCACTTGGACGAGCTCGTCCTGTCATCATCGTTGTTGTTTGGATCAGACTTTGACGGCGACCTGTCGTACGTTAACGAGTCGATAGGTTTCACGCCAGAGCAACCTGGCCTGCCTCCCGGCCGAGCGTTCAACCAGTACGTCGACACCATCGATAAGTCTGTTGCATCAGGAACGTTCGATCCGGGCATCCAGATGGGCGCACCCCTGACGGTGTACCAACGCACTCGCGATCCGTCATCGAACCAGGTAACATTCTTTGACATCAGCAACCTGTTCTATGGCAAGCGCATCCTGCCAGGCTCACTTGAATTGACAGATCCGAGCTTGAGCGGTTCTGGTGGTGCTGTTAAGGTCACCCTCAAGGACGATGGTCGAGGCACGATCTACAGAGCTGACAGCCTGACGAGTGCCTCGACATGGAACTCTGTCGGAACGATCTTTTATGATGAAGGCATCATCGCCTTGAAGAGCCCGCATCTCTACTTCTTTGGCAAGGAGGGTTACGAGATCAGCTTCAAGGGAGACCAGAGCGTCCATGTCATGACGATTGACGTGATGGCTGCAGCGAACCAACTCAACTCTTCGTCGAACCCAAACTTCATGAAGGTGCCACCTTCGCCGTACCCGAACGATCCTGAGAAGGAGTTCGTTTACATCACCGCCTTGAACTTCCACGATGACAATTACAACGTCGTCATGAAGACGCAGCTCGCCCAACCCATCATGAAACGCCATGGCGATCGCATAATGTTCAAGATCAAACATGACTTTTGATCTCACGACACACTATGAGGACCCATGAGAGCTCGCGTTCGTTTTGTTGACCAACCTTACTTCAACTTTCCCCCCAATCGTTTGGTGTGCCCTGGCATCTTGTTGGGACGTGCTGAGAACAGACGCATGTGGTCGCTTTGTTTTGTCGCTGACAAGCAGGTCAGCGCCCTTGTCTTTGACGGTGACCTAAGGTGGGTCGCTGCGCCATCGGAACAGGACTTCGGAAAAGGCGTCAGCTTCCAGCTGATCAGCAACCCGAAGAGGTTCTCTGACGGTCCGTCGACGGCTGGGATGTTTGCTGAAGGCGAGCTGCTTGGCTAAACGTAAGACACGTCGCAAGCGTAAGCGTCACTATCACACGGGCCTGCACCTCTCTCCAAAAGCGGGTGAGTGCAAGTACAGGTCGGGGTGGGAGCTCTCGTACATGCAATGGTTGGACGCGAACGTAGATGTCGTCACGTACTCTTACGAAAAGACCAAGATCCCGTACGTCAGCAACCTCCGGACCGGGAAGCTACGTAACTACTTCCCAGACTTCCTCGTTGAATACTCGGACAGAAAGGTTCTCGTCGAGATCAAACCCAAGAGGCGCGCGAGCCAGGTGAAGGTTGTCAAGAAGCTCAAGGCCGCCCAGGAATGGTGCTCGACCCACGGCGTGGCCCTAGAAGTGATCACAGAGGTCGAATTGAAGCTACTTGGTCTGCTGAAATAGGGTTTTACGAGGGCCATCCTGAGGGCTGATAATTACCATGCCTCTCTTGATGGGTTTAGACGTGAGCACAAGTATCGTCGGCGTTTGCATCGTTGATGACGCGATCGAGCCCGATGCCAAGGGTTCTCACATCGTCTTGCTTGATCACATCGATTTCAAGGGTTGCAAGACCCTGTGGGACAAGGCGGACGTCGTGTACCATTACATGGCAGACGTCATCAGGAACTCGTTCGATGATGAGAGGTTACCTAGGAATGGGTTCTACTGTCCAACTCGAGTCGTTCTTGAGGAACCGTTGATGGGATTTCGTCCCGGCATGTCAAGCGCTCAGACTATCTCAACTCTGATGCGTTTTAATGGGATCGTCAGTTACGTCACGCGGATGGTGTTCAAGTGCGATCCTGAGTACATCGGCTCAGCTCACGCACGTAAGCTGTGTGGCATCAAGCTCCAACGCACCGCGGTGGGTGGTCCTCAGAAAGAACAGGTCTTTGCACACATGGTCGCTAATGACCTGTCACACGTGCAGTGGCCAACCAAGAAGAATGGAAAGCAGGTCGAGTGGTCCAGGGACGCCTGTGACGCGTACGTCATCGCCCGAGCTGCGACCGTCTGTGGTCCCATCCAACCGTTGGTGAAGAAGCCAAAGAAGGTCGCCAAACCAAAGGTGGCTGCTGGGGTTACTTTGAGACCGTAGTGTCAGTCGTCACCCTCTCAGACAAGGTTCGATTTATCGAACAGTGCTTCGGCGCAGGCAGGCTCGCTCGCAACAGCAAGAACATGGACGTCAGGTGTCCGATCTGCGATCCCAAGGACCCATCAAAGAAAAAGCTGGCGATCCGGATCGATGATGACAGGAATCACTGTTGGACGTGCGGCTGGCGTGCACACACGCTCGCGCCCTTGCTTCGAAAATATAGCACTCTCGAGCGTCTGAACGAGTACCGAGAGAAGTTCATGACAGCTGAGGAGCGCGAGCGTTCTAGGCGTTGCATGATCGTCGACGTCCAAGATGAACCCAAGAGGCTTGAGTTGCCTAATGACTCTAAGCTGTTAGTGATGGCTGGTAACGAACCTGATGCTCGGGCCGCCTGGCGTTACGTTGCCGACAGGGGCCTGACAGAGCGTGACATGTGGTACTTCAAGCTTTGCGTCTCAGATGAGGGGCGCTGGCGCCGTCGTGTCATCGTGCCTTCTTTTGACGCTATGGGTCAACTCAATTACTTCGTCGCTCGAGCCATCGACAGGTCTAGGCAACCGAGATATGACAACCCAGATCATGACAAGCTGCCAGTCATTTTCAACGAGATCAACGTTGATTGGACCCAGCAGCTGGTGATCTGTGAAGGCGTGTTCGACATGTTCAAGTGCATCGACAACACCGTGCCCTTGTTAGGGTCAGACCTCAACGAGCAGTCTGTTTTGTTCAACATGATCATTGCGAACGGAACACCAATTGCTCTGGCGCTCGACGGTGACATGTGGGAGACGAAGACGCTAAAGATGGCTAAGAAGCTAGCTGATTACGACGTTAGCGTTGTGTTGGTCGACACCCGATCGTTCGGTGATCCAGGCAGCGCGACCAAAGAACAGTTTGCAGAAGCTCTGAGCCTAGCAAGGCCAGCAGACTGGAAGTCAGCGTTTTTGACCCGATTAGGTAGGGTGTCTCGGACAACGCTGATGTTGTGATCGATACTTACCAGTCGCAGCCATGAAGAAACGATCGACCCGCGCTCGTCCGATAATCACCGAGGCACAGTTACGTAAGATCATCGTCGATGAGTTGATCGATCAGTACCTGATCAAGGAAGGCCTGTTCGATGATGCTAAGTCAGGCTTGCAAAAGCTGTCAGCATACGTGACAAAACAATTCAAGCAAGTCGCAGACAAGTGGGCGAAAGCGATCGTCACGGCTTCGAGCAAGCTTACTGAGATCCCACCCGAAGCTAAGCAGATCCTTCAGGTTCTCAAGCACGCGATGGAACAGACCGGTGAGACGTTCCAGATGGACAAGGGATTGCAAGACGCCAAAGAACTCGGAAAGATCAACAAAGATAACGCGTTAGCGATCGTTCAACAGGACCTCGAGGGTCCGGTGCACGACAAGGCGAAGTCCGCTGACGCTAAGACAGAAGGAAAGTACATCCCCGAGATCTATGCTGTCTTAGCTGAGACCCAACACGCTAACCTGCCAAAGGAGCAGCTCAATGAGTTTGGTGTGATCGGAGCGGCTGGCGTCGGTCTCGCCATCATGGGTGGGCTACCCCTTCTGTTCAAGGGACTCCACAAGCTCGCGAACGTGCTCGGCGCTCACGGTACGGCTGAACTCTTTGAAAAGGCAGAGCACGTCACGCATCACTTTGAGCAGAAAACAGTCAATTTTGTGATGCCTTTTAGGCTAGCGTATGCAGTGTACATGGGCCTGTGGAAGATGGGAATCAAACTGACGCCTGGCGATGAACCTCTTAACGAGATCGAGATCAAGGCTGACGATGAAGGTAAGAAGGCCATCGCCAAGACAAAGGGCCTCATTTACAAGGTATTGCTAATCTACTTTGCGATCAACGGCATCCAGGGCGTGTTACACGCCGGCGCTTCGTTGCTCGGCTTCGTCGAAGGCACGGCAACGACTGTTAAGGGTGTCGAGCTCGCTCGAGGTGCAGAAGAGGTCGTGAAGCTCATCCGAGCTGGCACAGGTGGCCTAGCTGTTTAATTTTGAACAGCTTATCGATCATGCAGTACACTATTAAAGTAACTGCATGCTCAGGATCGCTCACATTGCTGACGTACACTGGAGAGGCCTCTCAAGACACGAAGAGTATCGGTTAGTCTTTGAAGCGTTCGCAGAACAGGTCAAAGCAAACAACGTTCAACACGTGTTCGTCGGTGGCGACATTTTTCACACGAAGACATCAGGACTAAGCCCAGAGTACATCGAGGTCCTGTCTTGGTGGCTTGAGACGTTGTCATCATGCGCTGAGCTCCATCTGACGTTGGGAAACCACGATGGAAACCTAGTCAATCTCTCCAGGCAAGACGCCATCACGCCCATCGTTAATGCCTTACGTAGTCCGAAGATCCATCTCTACAAGAACAGCGGTGTCTATGAATTCGCGCCTGGTTACACCTGGTGCATTTTCAGCCTCTTTGACGAGGTTGGTTGGAAGAGCGTAAAGCCTCTTCCGGGAAAGATCAACATCGCTTGCTATCATGGGCCGGTGTGGGGAGCCAAGACAGAGAGCGACTGGTTGATCGAGGACGGCTTAACGGTTGACTTCTTCAAGGAGTATGATTTCGTCTTCTTGGGTGACATTCATCGGATGCAGTTCTTGGGTTACCGTGACGTTGAGATCGTGATCGATAAAGACGACATCGGTAAGTACCCAGGCGCAGAGGTGATAGAGGAGATCGGATAACGTGACGAAGCTTCGCATCAAGTGGAAAAAGGGATGGATCGGCTATCCTGGATCTACTGTCCAACAGAATTATGCTGAGGACACCGTTCACGGTTTCTTGCAATGGGATCTAGGGGCGCGCGATGACTTCGATGTCAAGTTCATTGAGTTGCCAAACCCCCGCCCGTTCGTGACCGTCGACTGGCAAGGCGACGTCATCAGCACCGTTGAGTTTGCTAAGAAGAACTTCTCACCATCCAGTCGTTTCAGGATCTACAGCCACGACCAGCTCTCGCAAAGGGACGTGGTCGAGATCGGTCACAGCCTCAAGGAAGCGTTGAACGCGACTGAGGTCACGTTCAAGACAGATCACCACGTCAAACGTGACATTATCATCTCTTCTGGAACGACACAGGTCGTAAAAGATGATCTCAGGAACCCAGACGTGTTGGTTAGGTTACTGAAAGAGTATCATCACCAAGCAAACGTCACAGAAGAGACATGGAACAGCGTTCATGATCTGGTGAAGAGTTACCTTGCCTTCTTTGGTGCTGATGAGATTGTTCGGAACACTAAGTGGTCGTTGAGGCACTTGAAGTTTGACAACACCCTCGCTTACGGCGAAGGTAACGTCATCAATTTTGAGAACTTAAATGGCATCGTAGGGATCTTTGGACCTAACAGGTCGGGCAAGTCATCGATCGTCGGCACGATCATGTACATGCTTCACAACAGCACTGACCGTGGTTCGATAAAAAACCTTCACGTTGTCAACGCTCGTAAGCCGTATTGTTACGCTCGAGGCGTCATCAACGTTGACGGAACGGACTACGTTATCGAGCGACAGACCACCAAGAGCGAGGACAAGCGTGGGAAAATTAATGCGTCGACGGCTCTTAACGTTTTCCGCATGGAGGACGGAGAGGCCATTGACCTAGCTGGTGAACAGCGTAACGATACTGAGAAAGTGATCCGAAAGCTGATCGGCACTCCTGATGATTTCTTGCTCACGTCGTTGTCAGCTCAGGACGAGATCAAGCTATTCATATCGCAAGGTTCGACCCGCCGCCGCCAGATCCTCGCTCGGTTCCTCGATCTTGACATCTTTGACAAGATGTACGATCTCGGAAAGAACGACCTGAATGCGACAAAAGCCGTGCTGAAGTCCCTACCTGACAGGGACTGGATGGCGCTAGACACACAGTGTTACCAGCAGATCGAGAATTGTGACGAACAGATCGAGATCAAGCAGACCAAACTCGGCGAGCTGAACGACCAGCTCGAACAACTTCGACGTACCCTTGCTTCACACAAGGACTTCACTCCAGTGACGAAGTCTCAGGTCGAAGCGATGCGCGTTCGTGTCACGACGATGTCAGAGCAGCTCGACAGCTTATCACAACAGATCGAGCGAAACAAGGATGAGTCTGAAAAACTGAACGCTCGAGTCGAAAAGATCGATGAATTTCAGAAAGAGCATAACCTGGTTGATCTGAAACGTAGGCTCGAGGCGTATCGAACGCTAGAGGCCTCAGTCATTGCTTTGAAACACTCACACGAAAAGGAGGCTTCGCTTCTGAAACAGCAGGAACGATCGCTGAAGATCCTTGATGACGTGCCGTGTGGTGACAAGTTTCCAAGCTGCAAGTTTATCAAGGACGCTCACCTGGTGAAGGACAAGGTTGATCCCCAGCGTGAAAGGTCAACAAAGGCGCTCGAGAAGCTCCAACGTGCAGAAGAGGCACTCCAGGTCCTGAAACAGGAGAACCTAAGCGATCGAGTAAACAAGGTAGAGCAGCTTCACGAAATGCACTCGAAGCTGAAGGTAGAGATCTCGACAAAGCACGTCAAGCTCGTTCGGTTAGAGACTGACTTTGAGAACACTAGCGTCGCCCTAAAGCCCGTCCAGAGCAAGCTCCAGGAACTTGAGGAGGCCCTCAAAAATGAGGAAAACGCTGAGGTGGTTTCCCTTAGGACAGAAATCGATGCCCTTCAAGCGGCCTCTAAGCGTCTCGATACCGAGAAGCTGCTGCTAGCAACTGAGCGAGGCAGGGTACAAACGATCATTGACAAGCATGCTGGCGAGCGTCACCAACGTGAAGAGATCCTTAAGAAGATGAGGGCGTATGAGTTGGTTACCTCGGCGTTTTCTCGTCGTGGCATTCCGAGCGTCATCACGAGATCTCAATTGCCGATCATCAACGCAGAGATCGCAAAGATCTTGCAGGGAATCGTTGACTTCACTGTCGAGCTTGAGACGGACGATGACAGCGACTCGACAGAGATCTACATCAACTATGGTGACTCGCGACGCATCATCGAACTCGGGTCTGGCATGGAAAAGATGGTTGCTTCAGTCGCCATTCGTGTGGCGTTGATCAACGTGTCATCGCTTCCAAAGACCGACATGTTCATCATCGACGAGGGCTTTGGCGCGCTGGATGACGCAGGCGTCGAGGCATGTAATCGATTGTTGACGTCATTGAAGCGTTATTTCAGGATGGTCATCGTCATCACTCACGTCGAAGGCGTCAAGGACGCTGCAGACCTGGTCATCGATGTCACCAAGAACGAGAAGGACGCAAGGGTAACGTACGTCTGATGCGACCCTATCTCAGAGATCGTCTGATAGAAGAACGACCCGAAGGCTTCTTTGTCATCGTTCCTGTTGGAGCCTCGGCTCCTATCCCACTGTCGTGTCAGGTCTGTGACAGACTGTTTCGTTCACGTGATGACGAGACAGCGTATCTCGAGTTTGCCTGCTGTCACCTTTGTGCCTTGCAGTGGGCACACCCTCGGAGAAAAGAGTGGCAAGAAGGCTGGCGCCCGTCTCCTGACCAGGTCAAAGACGTCGTTTCTCAACGTCCTCCGATGTTCGTTGTCTTTGACGTTGATTAGACCGTAAGCACTGCCATATTTACGTTGGGGAGCCCCGACGCTATGGCAGATAACATTGATTTCAACGCACTAGGACAGTCGATCGACACGACCTGGGGGAGGTCTTCGACACCAAAAACAGCCTCATACTCAGTGAAGATCTCACTGTTGGGTCCCGATCGCATGCTGGTGTCGTACGCTGCGATCGTTAACTTTGGGACCGAGAGGCAGATGATCGAGATGAAGCGTGCTTACGCTTCTGAGGCTGACAGCGTTGTCGCCGCCGTCATCAAGAGCGTTAAGGGCAATTACAAGGACCTGACTGGATCTGCGTTGTCTACGAAAGCCCTCAAGGATGGAGAGGCTGACTCCCTAGAGATCATCAATTTCAACTGTCATAACGCCCGCCGCACAGCGTACTATAGGCGTAAGGCGGTATTCGAGTTAGGATAATGGCTGCACCAAACTTTACACGTGACGAACAGGTCAAAGAGATCATTCGTTGCGGCAAGGATCCTGCGTATTTCATCAAGACGTACACGAAGATCCAACACCCGACCCGGGGAACTATCCCATTTGATACGTACGATTTTCAGGATGAGTGTGTAAAGGCATTCCAAGAACATCGCCTGAACATCATCCTGAAGTCTAGGCAGCTAGGTTTGTCGACGGTCTGTGCTGCTTACGCGGTCTGGATGGCTATCTTTCAGAAAGACAAGAACGTCTTGGTCATCGCGACCAAGCTACCCACGGCCATGAACTTCATTAAGAAGGTCGCAGTCATCTTGCAGAACCTTCCCAAGTGGCTTCTCCTTCCCAGGTTCGAGCCTAGCAAGCAACAGATCACGTTTAGCAACGGTTCTCAGATCAAGGCGGTCCCAACGTCAGATGACGCTGGTCGCTCTGAGGCACTGTCGCTTCTCATTGTCGATGAGGCTGCGTTCATTAGGGACTTTGATGACATCTGGGCTGGCCTGTCACCGACCCTCTCAACGGGTGGTCGAGCTGTGATCTTATCAACGCCAAACGGCGTGGGCGGTCAATATTACAGCCTATGGACAGAAGCAGAGGCAGGACAGAACGGGTTCAATGCGATCCGGATCATGTGGTACCAGCATCCTGAGCATGATCAGGCCTGGTTTGACAAGGAGACCCGCAACCTTCCCAAGAAAAAGGTCGCTCAAGAGTACTTGTGTGACTTCATCGCCTCAGGCGATACGTTCCTTCAACCGACAGAGCTAGAGCTGTTACGTGTCAACATCATGCCTCCCATCGAGAAGGCGGGTGAGAAGAGGGACATCTGGATCTGGTCGTATCCCGTTCCTGGTCGACAATACGTGATCTCTGCTGACATTGCTCGTGGTGACGCTCGAGATTTCTCTGCCTTCCACGTGATCGACACAGAAGAGTGTGAGGTCGCAGCTGAGTACATGGGTAAGATACCTCCTGAAAAGCTCGCTGACCTGATGGCAGAGTGGGGAAAGAAGTACAGCGATGCTCTTTTGATCCCTGAGAACAACACGTTTGGTTACTTCGTCAACACGAAACTACGTGACATGGGTTACAAGCGATTGTACTATCACAACAACAAGGGTGATCCGTTCAGTTACGTACCAAACGACCCTAACGAGCTGCCCGGTTTTCCGACCGTCCAAAAGACACGCGTTCAGATCCTCTCAAAGCTCGAAGAGCTGATCAGAAACGGTCAACTGAAGACCTACTCGCAACGCTTGTACGATCAACTTCAAGCGTTCGTCTGGAATGGCAATAAACCCATGGCCTCGAAAGACAGCTATGACGACCTGATCATGAGCCTAGCGATCGGTTGTTGGTTGATTGAAGGTGGATCAACGATCAACCAACAACAGGTTGCGATGGCATATGCCATGCTAGCTGCGACAGGCAAACAGAGCCGCGACCAGAGCACCTTGCCGGGCAACATCCAGTCAGCACAACCGCTCGTCAACCCAGCGATCAGAGGCTTCAATCCTCATCTGGTTCACAGGCCTCAAAATCCATCGACATCATCGGTGAGAAGCAGGGATCATTCTGATTTTTCGTGGCTGTTCCGCTGACAGAGATACTTAAAGGTACAAGAGGACGTCGATGACGCAATCAAAGCTCAATATCAATGATCTTCGTAAGATCATCAAAGAAGAACTGACGAATTTGAACGAACGCGTCGACCATGCTGGCATCAACAAGGTCGTAGCTGGCGCTAGCAAGCTCTTAGCTGCTGTCGAAGCCTTCAGAGAAGGTGCCCCTCCGTCAGCTATCAATGCTGTGACTCCACACCTTGATGAGCTCGAACGTGTCTTAGAAAACATGGTCGAGACTCCTGGGTCATACGTCGCTCGTCCCAAGGTCGAACCCAAAAAGGTGACGCTCAAGGCTGTCAAGTCTAAGTCCTGAGCATAGAGTCAGCGCTTGATATACGAAGCGCTCTGATGCTCTACAATCACGATAGCCCTAACTGAATGGAAGGGTAGAGAATGGCAAAAAAAGAAAGCAAGAGTCTTTTCCGACGACTGACGCGACTGTTTCGTAGCGGTCCTGTAGTCAAGCGGAAGATCCGCGCGCTAGACACCACACTAGCGATGGCTGACAAGACGAAGTCGTCTGGCACGCTGCTGTTTCAGAAGTCGCTCTCTCCGACATATGCGACCATCACGTCTAACGCTTACAACTTGAGCGAGCGATTGATGCGTTACCAGGATTTCCAGGAGATGGAATACACTCCTGAGATCGCTGCCGCTCTTGACATCTATGCTGATGAGACGTGTGCTCAAGACGATAAGGGTCGTGTCCTTCACGTCTACTCTGACAACGAGAAGGTCAAACAGGTGCTTGAGGACCTGTTCTACAACGTCTTGAACGTTGAGTTCAACCTTCGTTCGTGGGCTCGTAACCTTGTCAAGTACGGAGACTTCTTTCTCTATAATGACGTGTCGCCAGAGTATGGCGTCGTCAACGCGTTTCCGATCCCTGTCAATGAGATCGAGCGTGAGGAGAATTACGACCGTGATGATCCTTTTGCTGTCCGTTACCGCTGGGTGACGCTCGGCAACAGGACCCTAGAAAACTGGGAGGTCACACACTTTCGCCTGTTAGGCAATGACATGTTCTTGCCGTACGGCTCTTCTGTCATTGAGCCCGCTCGCCGCATCTGGCGCCAGCTGATCCTGATTGAAGACGCCATGCTAGTGTATCGCGTGGTCAGAGCTCCTGAGCGACGCGTGTTTTACATTGACGTTGCTAACGTGCCACCTGAGAACGTACCGATGTACGTTGAAGAACAACGCAAGAACCTCAGGACGAGCCAGGTGATCGATAACCAGACGGGTCGGGTCGACCTTCGTTACAACCCATTGAGCGTTGACGAGGATTATTTCATCCCAGTCCGTGGTAACGATACCGGTACTCGCATCGACACGTTAGCAGGTGGCCAGAACACAGCTGCTGTTGAGGACGTCGCTTACATCCAAAAGAAGCTGTTTGCTGCTTTGAAGATCCCACGAGCGTATCTCGGTTACGATGAGATGCTTAGCAGCAAGGCGACGCTAGCACAAGAGGACATCAGGTTCTCACGTACGATCAACGTCATCCAAAAGACGATGCTCGCTGAGCTCAACAAGCTGGCTATCATTCACCTGTACGCTCATGGGTATGACGGTGAGGACCTACAAAACTTCACCTTGCGCCTGTCGAACCCATCGACTGTAGCCCAACAGCAGAAGCTAGAGCTGTGGCGTGCTAAGTTTGAGATCGGTGGTTCGTTACCGGAAGGCATGGGAAGCAAGTTCTTTGTCATGCATGAGATTTGGGGATTGAGTGAAGAAGAGATCGATGAGATCGATGCCCAACGCATGAGAGAGAAAAAGACTGATGCTGCTATCGAGGCAGGCGGTGAGGGCGGTGATTCTGGCGGGGAGAGCGGCGGCGCTGATGATCTTTTCGGAGGCGGTAGCGAGGAGCCCGAGGCGGGCGGCGAAGAAGAGACGCCTCCTGAAGAAAACGCTGGTGAGGAAGCTGAAGAAGAGATCAGGCCCGGCGTTGAATTACTGACATCAGACGATGATCAGGAAGACGGTGAGGACTTTGCACTGAAGATGTCACTGAACGATGGTGATAACGACAGGCCAATCAAGCCCAAGAACCAATCACAGAAAAACTACGAATACAATCGTTCTAGGATCCAAAATCACGGTCCCGCAAAAACTCACATGCCTGACTTTGTCAAGATGACTGGCATCGATAACGATGCCATGAAAGATCCCACTGGGTCTGAGTGGATGAAGTCCGTCGTGTCAAATCCGTTTGGAGAGGCGAAGGTCGTCTCAAGGTCACCTTTCGGTGGCCTCGCTCCCGATCTGTGGTCTACGTTACGTCGCATGACGTCTGCGTTGAAGATGAACAGGGCGGCTGACGGTGGTGTCATCGCTGAGTCAGAAGAGGTCGATGTTCAAGACGAGATCGATGAAGGCATCTCGCTGTTAGGCGAGAACGTTGATCGTGGATCTCATAACACGAGCACGAACGAAGTATTTATCATTGACGATACGGATGACGAACTTGACTTCGACGATACCGAGGATGACGATGAGTAGCAAGACACACAACAAAAAGCGCAATACCGCGTTGCTGTACGAGTTCCTGGTAACCACCATTTCACGTTCGCTCGTCGAGGGTAACGAAAAGAACTCATCACAGGCCCTTCGCATCCTCCGCCGTCACTTCAAGCCAGGAACTGAGCTATACAAGGAATTCAGGCTCGTCCACGCGTTGAGAAAGACGACGGTTAGCTCTCAAGCTGTCGCTGCCAACATCTTACACGAGGCGAAAGCAGCCGCGCGAGCTCACAACGTCAAGGAGCTCGACAGGCAAAAGTCGATGCTCATTCGTGATATCAACCACTTGATCAATGATGAGAATTTCTACGATCAGCAGGTCTCAGAGTATCGCTTCCTAGCGACGGTTCAGACGCTTTTGAATGATTGGCGTTCACGTGATGCAGACCTCGAGCGTATGGCTTCGTACGAGGATCAACTCATGGCACGCTTGACCACTGAAAATTTAGTTGAACCAGAGCGCCTGGTGATCGAGGAGTCTCCGGGCGAGAGCCGCCTTCTGATGAAGGTGATGATGAAAAAGCTCAACGAGAAATATTCTGGCATCCTGAATGACGAGCAGAAGGCTCTGTTCAGGGCATATGCTTTTTCGACAGCCAATGATGATCCGGGATCGATCAAACTCAAGCTGACAGAGATCAGGGACACCCTGCTATCATCGATCGCTTCATACAACGAGGCTAACCCTCAAAACGAGTACCTCAACAAGAAGCTTGTCGAGGCGCGAGACCAACTTCAAACTGAGACGCTAGAGATCGTCAATGACGATACGGTGACGAGGTTCATGCTGTACACCAAGCTATCCGCAGAGCTCGGTTCGAAGGAGACTGACAATGACTGACATGAGGTTACTGAACTCTTACGAGATCTTCGAGTACACGCCCGAGATGATCAAGGAGTCAGTCGAAAAGACTGGCAAGATCCTGATGAAGGGCATCCTGCAGAAGGCAGACACTCTAAACCAGAACGGACGCATCTATCCGCATGCTGTCTTGGATCGCGAGGTCAGGAACTACCAAAAGTTCATCATCGAGAACCGTGCCATGGGTGAACTCGATCACCCTGACTCTTCTGTGGTCAACCTGAAGAACGCCTCACACGTGATCCGAGAAGCGTACATCGAGAACGGCACGGTCTTTGGGACGGTTGAGATCCTTGACAAGACGCCTTCTGGCGCAATTCTCAAAGGTCTGATCGAACACGGCGTCAAGCTGGGCATCAGCTCTCGTGGCGTCGGATCGACACGCAAGCAAGGCGATTACTACATCGTCCAAGATGATTTCCAACTGATCTGTTGGGATTTCGTTAGCGAACCTTCCACGCCCGGGGCCTTCATGCTTCCTGAAGGCAGGCAAATCGATGAGAGCGAGTTGCGAAAGGTTTTTTCTAAGTCTGACAGGATCGATCGGATCTTGAACGAGCTGTTAGGAAAGAAGTGATAACATGACGTTTGACAATCCAAGAGGTGGCCTAGGCTACGCAGCAGAGTTTCAGTCTTCAGCATTACCGTGGGTCACGTCATCTGTCGCGCCAGCAGCAGGCTCACCACAACGTTGGGACTTTCCGAAAATCAGTAGAACGATCACCGTCTCAAATCAAGGTGCATCTACGATGTCATTTGGTTTTACGAGAGCAGGCACGATCGGATCAAACAAATTCATCGTTCCAGCTAACACTGTAGTGACCGTAGAGCTACGCGTCAAAGAGCTTTGGATCCAAGGTGAAGGTGGGACCCCAAATTACAGCTTGTGTGCGGGTCTGACAAACATTGACGCTCGTCAGATGCCTGTGCTGTCAGGCACCCTTCCTGACGGCAGCGCTGGTTGGACGGGTGTTGGGTAGTGATTAATTGATGTTTGACATCGTCAAGTACCCAGATCCGATCTTGGGTCGCCAGTGCGATGACGTGACCGTCTTCGGACAAGAGCTCAAGGCGTTGGTCGATCGCATGGCTGAGACGATGTACTCCTTGGAAGGCATCGGTCTGGCAGCAAACCAGATCGGACTGTCGCAAAGGCTCGTTCTCGTTGATCCATCAGCAGGTGATGTCTCTAGTGAGTTCGTTGCTCTTGTTAATCCAAGGGTGAAGTGGGTCTCTTCCGAGCGTGAATTCGTGAAAGAAGGCTGCCTGTCGCTACCAGGTACGTTGTTAGCTGTTTCTCGACCTATCGCTTGCGACGTAGAATACCTTGATCTCGACGGAGCGATCAGGCTAATCAGGTGCACAGGTCTCAAAGCGAGGATCGTGCAGCATGAGATCGATCACCTGCTTGGCGTAACGATGTTTGATAGGGTCGGTCCTTTGTCACGTCGCGGTGCGACCAAGAGCTTACAAACCAAACGCTAGAGAGTAAACGAACATGAAAATGTCACGAGACCATTTGAAAGCGATCGTAAAAGAGTGCCTGCTTGAGATCCTGAGCGAGGGACTGGGCGACATTCCGCAGCTTTCCATTCGTAAACAACCTCCGACGTTTGCAGAACACAGGGCCCGCCGCATGAAACAGGACTATGATCCACGGCTCGATGCTCCCGTGAGTCCTGGTCGTGCCCCCACGATGGCCCTCAAAGATGCCATCAAGCGTGAAGCAGGGGGTAACCCCATCATGGAATCGATTTTTGCTGATACAGCACGGACGACCTTACCTTCACAGCTCGCGGCGGGAGACAGCGGGCCCGTTACTGAAGGCGGCTCGGGAGGCTTTGCAAAACCAGTCCAACAGGAACAGTTCAATGGTAGCCCTGAGGACGTGTTCGGTGATGAGGTGGCCTCACGTTGGGCGAACCTAGCCTTTATGGAACCAGCGTCCAAGAAAACAGCGTAAGTTCGTCGTGTTGCCTATTTAGGTCTAGCACGATCACTAGAGAGGGTGCACAAATGGCGATCAAGAAACTAACACCAAGCTTGCTCAGGCAGATCATTGAAGAAGAAGTTGCTAACTTCGGCGACATGGAAGACGTCGAGAAGAAGGCTAACAAGACCGAAGAGACCGATGCTGACGAATACGCTGACGCGTTGGAGAAGCACATCGACTACGTCAAAGCACTGAAGATCGAAGAGAAACGCACGATCAAGCGTCTCGAGAAGATCCGCGAGGCTAAGCAACGTGTTTTGAAGAAGATCGCAACGAAGGTCGCCTGATCGTCTTCGACAATACGTACTAACAGAAGGAACCAAGACCATGTCAGGCACAGGCAAGTACACGCAATATGCACCACCAGCGAGCGACAAGAACACGTTGTTGAACAAGCTGTTCCACAGTGGTGACGCAACAGAGAAGCCAATCGTGCAAGACCTGGTTGGAAAAGAGAACGACGCCCGTGAGGCAGTGGTCGCGATCGCTAAAACGGCGTTGACGCCAGCTCACCAAAAGGGCGACCTCAGTTACTTTCCTGAAGGCGTCGATCTCAATTTTGCAGGCGCTCCGAAGACAGAAGACGTCAAGTGGACGGCAGCTGGTGACCCAGCGAACTCGTATGCTCCTGACATCACGTCTCCAGGTCCAGGTAAGACAGAAGGAAGCGACAAGTCAACTGATCCAGAGATCAAGGTCGTTGATCTGAAGCCAACGTACGTGCCTGGCGCTCCTGGTACAGGAACCAAGTCACCTGCTGCTACGAACGCAAAGATCATTGCAGCAAGCATCCTTGGTGTGAACGGTAAGCTCGGTGATTCAGGCGGAAACGTTTGATTTGCCCCTGCTTGAACTTGTGAAAATGATTGATACTTATCCTGGAGATCATAGGGAACGAGTAACATGACAAAGCAACTCTACGAAGAGGCGCTAGCAGACGTCAAGAAAGTGAAGGAAGTTGCTGAGGCAAACGCTCAGCGTGCTATCCTTGAAGCAGTGACGCCCAGGATCCGGGACATGATCGAACGTGAGCTGTTGCGTGAGCACGGTGACATGGACGATGACCTAGGCGCTCCTGGCAGCGTTCCACCTGAGGGTGAGCTCATGACCGACTTGGTCACGGCGTCCCCTTCAGCTGATGCTGTCACCCCTGCTGCGGCCATCACACCCCCAGACGCTGAGGGTAAGGTGACACTGGATCTTGATGCTCTTTGTGCAGATCCGGCTGGCGTTGCTGTCGCTCCTCCGGTGATGGGTGCTCCCCTTCCTAGAGAAGAGTACGAACTAAATCTCGAATCGATCGCAGCCCTAGCGCCCGTCCTCAAGGCGACGAAGGTCAGTGCTGCAAAAGAGTTCGAATTGAAGGTCTACCGATTGGGTGAGACTATCGAAAAATTCAAGAAAGCTAGCCTCCTAGTTAGGGAGTCAGCTGGTTTCCACTCGCAAATCGCTGAGATGATTGCAAAAGTGGAAGATATGTATGACTACGTGCAGGAATCGGTGGTCGACCCTGCAAAGAAGAGTTCATACGAGACCAAGTTGGAATCTTACTTTAGGGAACTCAACAAGCTCCAGGAGCCGAAAATGTCACGAACGAACAAGAAGATGATGAACGAGGAAGACGTCACGCTGAAACTGACTGGACTTCCTGACGACATGGACCTTGAGTCGGTCGGCGTTGACCTGATCACTGGTGAAGAAGACGGTGAAGGCGATGACGCTTTCGGTGACGCTGAGGGCGACGAAGGTGGAGATGATTCTGGCCTGGGTGATTTGGACTTGGGTGGTGATGAAGGTGGAGAAGAGGACAACATGGGTGAGAGCCGTAGACTGAGCGACGACACGATGGTCGAAATTGACGAGGGGATGTTGCGTCGTGAGATTGCCCGTATGAGGAAGCTCCGCGAAGAGGCGACTCCTTCTGTCGATGGCAACGGCGTCGGTCCCAAAGAGTTCGATGATTTCGGTGGTGCAAAGGATGACGGCGAGCCGATCACCCACGCAATCGCTGACAAGTCGCCTGCCAAGGCAGCCCTTCCTCTCGGCGAGGCCGATGAGATGGATGAAGCTGACGAGCTGGATGAGCTCGACGAGTCTGACGACCAGATGGATGAGTCTGACGAGTTGGACGAACAAGACCAACTCGACGAGTTCGATGCTCCGATGGATCAGATCGGTGACAAACGTACCCGCGATGACTTCGGTGCCAGCGCAACGTCAGTTCCGTCGGCCGACAAGGACAACCCAGCAGTACGTCACGAGTCTCTGAAGCGCCGCTCGGCATTCGAGGCCCGCCTGCAAGAGCGTGCCAAGAACCGTGCCGCCGCTTTGAAGAGCGAGGTACGAAAGGCACGTGCAAAGAAAGACCTGAAGAAGGAAGCTGCTCTCAAGAAAGAGTACGCTCAGGTCGCGAACCGATTCAACGAATCGGTCGATCGTTCCAAGAAGATCAAGAAGCTGATGGCAGAAGCCAGGCTTCAGAATGGGCAGCGCCAAAATGGCAGCCTTGCTCGGTCAGCGGGGTCCAAGACCGAGGCATCTCTCCGCAACAAGTTGGCAGAAACGAATCTGATCAACGCGAAGCTACTGTTCACCAACAAGCTCCTCCAGAACGAGTCACTCACCTCTCGCCAGAAGGCGAAAGTCATCGAGCAGCTCGACACGGCGAAGACGGTGAGGGAAGCCAAGCTCGTCTATGAGAGTCTCGCAAGGACCCTCGGAAACACGTCAAAGACCGTCAATGAGAACCGTGATCGCAAGGTCATCGGCAACTCGTCGAGGGTAACCCGTCCGGCATCGACCCAGTCCTTGAACGAGGGCTATGAGGCAGAGCGCTGGGCAAGGCTCGCTGGCATCAACAAGTGAGCCTCTGATCAGATCCAAACCAACTAGAAAGACACAGGAGAAACTAAAATGAAGTTCTTTACAATGGAGCAGCTCGCGGCCGGCATCAAGGACCGCCACGTCGGAGCTGAACGAGCACGCCTCGTTGAGAAGTGGAGCCGCACCGGCTTGCTCCGCGGCCTCGATGGCGTCAAGCGTGAGGTCATGTCGCAGCTCTTGGAGAACCAAGCTGCCCAGGTACTCAAGGAGTCGAACTCTCTGTCCACTGGCGGCGGCGCAGTCGCTTCCTCTGGTCAGGTGCAGGGCTTCTCGAACATCGCCTTCCCGATCGTCCGCAGGGTGTTCGGTGGTTTGGTTGCGAACGAGCTCGTCTCGATCCAACCGATGTCGCTACCGTCAGGCCTGATCTTCTACTTGGATTATACCTACGGTTCTGCCGTCGGCACGACCCAATTGGACAACGGCACTGCTGAGACCTACACCCGTGGTCAGTCCATCTACAACAACCCAGCCGGTCGCGGCATCCAGTCAGGCTCTTTGGCCACTGGCGGCATGTATGACCTGGTCAACGTTGGTTTCACCAAGGTCCACTCTGGCACCATGGCATACTCTGGCTCGACCGCTGAAGTCGGCGCTTGGGGTGGTATCAATGGTGACACGTGGTCTGCTGGCCTCGTGATCTCTGACTCTGGTCAGATGTCAGGCACCAACGGTCGCATGTTGCAATTCGACCCGCAAATCGATGCCGATCTCGGTCTTAACGTCCTTGACGTGACCTTCGCTCACCTGAGCGTGGCCACGATCGCGGCGCTGATCCCGAAGGGCGACTTCCTTGCCGTCGAACAGCTCTCTGTCTTTGGTGTTGCCACCACGAACGGTGCAGTACAATGGGGTGAGACCTACCAGTCTGGCCGCGGCGTCCTGAACCTCCGTCGCCTCAACAAGCGCGGTAACTGGAACGGCTCGACCTTCACTCCCGCCCCTCTCAATGGCACCCACATCCAGGTCGTCTTCAGGATCACTCCTGCTAGCACGGCTCCGGTTTTGGGCGCAACGACTCGCCTCTCGATGGCGATCGCTGATGCGGTTACCACCACTGACGGCACTGCCGGCGGCGTTGGTTCCACCTTGACGATCCCGTCTTTCGAGTCGGACTTTGGGACGAACCCAACCCCTCCGATCCCAGAGATCGACATCAAGATCGAGTCACTCGCCATCACGGCCACGACCCGCAAGCTGCGTGCTCGTTGGTCTCCTGAGTTGGCACAAGACCTCAACGCCTATCATTCGATGGACGCTGAAGTCGAGCTGACGAGCATCCTCTCAGAGCAGATCGCTCTCGAGATCGATCGCGAGATCTTGGGTGACCTCGTCTCCCAAGCGAACGGTTCAGTCATGTACTGGAGCCGTGCACCTGGCAAGTTCGTTAACAAGCTGACGGGCGTCGCCCAGCAGCTGGCGAGCTCCTTGAGCATCGGCCCGCAGTTCACCGGCACCGTCCGTGAGTGGTACGAGACCCTCGTCGAGACTGTCATCGACGTGGCGAACACCATCCACCGCAAGACCCTCCGCGGCTCCGCGAACTTCATGGTGACGAGCCCTGACGTTTGCACCATCCTCGAAAGCTCCGTGCTCTACAAGCCGAAGTACTCGATCGATGGCGAAGGCCAGGTCGGCTCTCCATTCACCATCGGCGCAGAGGCGATCGGCACCGTGTCGAACCGCTTCACAGTCTACAAGGATCCTTACTTCGCAAGGAACAAGATCCTCGTTGGCTACAAGGGTGGCAGCTACCTCGAGACGGGCTACGTGTACGCCCCGTACGTTCCGTTGATCGTCACTCCGACGATCTTCGCTCCGGAAGACTTCACGCCACGTAAGGGTGTCATGACCCGCTACGGCAAGAAGATGGTTCGCAGCGATTTTTACGGAACTGTCACAGTTCTTGACATGAACATCATCTGATGTTGAAGGTCAACTGAAGTAGAAAGTTTGAGTGCCCAAGAGAAATCTTGGGCATTCGCGATTTTGGTCAGTAAACATTCATCTCAAAGGGATGAAGATCATTACATGGAAGATAGGACGTGTAAAGAGTGTGGTGATGTGTTTAACGACGCAGAACAGATGAGAAGACATCTACGAAAACACGAGATGACGTTTCAACAATACTCATTAAAGTGGACTTACGAAGGTGTTGAGCCTCTTTGCAAGTGTGGATGTGGCAAAAAAACGACATGGAACGTTGCTTTGAAAGCATATGCTGAATTCGTGTTGGGACATCATGCATGGGGACGAAAGAAATCAGACGATGAGAAACGTCGTATTGGTGAGAAAAATCGTATCAACATGACACGATACATGAAGGAACATCCTGATGTTGTTCGTCAAAAGAAAGATCAGTTATGGTCAGGAGTAACGCTTGAGTCAAGAAAACTTGCTATTGAAAATATGAAACGTTTCTGGTCTTCAGATTCCGATCTAACTCATCAGCGACGTGATGAAGCATCTCTTCGTGCTATCGCCTTGCTCGAACTCAACAAGATCGGGCCTCGCGCTCCGTTCAAGCAGATGTGGGTCGATAACCCGTTCACGGGACAGGCCGAGTACATGCACTCGTCGTGGGAGACAGCGTTCCTGATGCAGTGCATCCAGGAGGGTTACCCAGTCACCAAGCAACATGGGATCGTCATCGACTACCAACAGGCTGACGGTTCATGGCATCGCTACCTACCAGACTTCAAGGCGCTAGAAGAGAACGTCCTGTTCGAGATCAAGGGTAACATGACAGAGAACGACGAACTGAAGCTTCGAGCGGCCGAAACATTGGGTTACGAAGTGGTATTGGTGAGTGATAGTTAGGATGATGAGAATCACGGTCAGACAGCTCAAGCGCTTGATTGGTGAAGCATATTCTGTCGTACGAAAGCACGACAAGAATCCGTTCGTTCACACTCACAAGTTCGCTGAGGGACAAAGCGTTACCGTTGGGTTTTGGGTCCCACGGCTTGCTGAGCCTTTATGGTGGACTGAGTCAGGGTTCAAGGACCTGTCACGAGTTCAAGCAGAACCTCATGAATTCGAAACAGAAGCTAAGGCTAACGAGTTCATTAAGAACGAGGCGATTCCATACATTAACAAGTGGCGTGATGACGATGCCTCGTTGATCAGGGGTTGGTAATGACAGTTGTATGGCCTTGAGGTTGCTCACAGAATAATCAGTGCGTCAGATCCTATGGCCTCTAAGGTCGCCAACGTAGAATAAATTTGTGACCTTGTACACTCGGTGCTCAGGAGATACATTCTTTTCATCCGGCAAAAGAAGAACAACGGCCGAAACCTGGAGAAGAACCAAATGAGCAACCCGTATGACCAAAACCGCAACGCCCGCATCGCCACCCGCACCGACAAGACCGGCAAGCTCCGGACTGAGACGCAGCGCCGCGATCCTTCGAGCGTTGTCATGGCGGTCTCGACTGACCAACGCAGCAACTCGACGAACCTGTTCATCGATTTCGGCTCGTTCGGCAGCACTGACAACGTCCGCCTGAGCGGTCGTGAGGCACGCTCCTTGTACCGCCTGCTCCGCAAGCACTACAAGGAAGTCCGCGGTACCGTCCGCGCCTGATTTTCAGTCGCGAAATGGTGTACGATAGGGTCAGGCTCGAAAGGGCCTGACCTTTTCCTTTATGCAAAGGATGATAGATGGAACTGACGAAGAGCCAAGCGTTGAGCCTGATCAAAGCGTTGTCACACTATAAGCTCGTCTGTGAACAGACTGACACGGTTCACGTGCACTCACCTGAGCTGCTCACCCAATTGCATGCGTTCGTGCTTGACGAACCCGTGTTGGACCTTGAGCCCGTGCCCGCAAGCGTCCAGCTTGCGCGTGACGACATTGACGAATCATCGAACACAGAAGCCTACGTGCTCGGTTCCGAGTTGCACGATCTCAGCGCCATACAAGCGACCACGATCTCAACCTCCGTGGTCCAAACTCCAACAGAGGTGACGCTCGAGTTTGAGTGCACGCTCGCGCCTGGCGTTAGCGTGACTGACCTGCTTGTGAACGGCCATGCTATCGATGACGTGACGTTTATCAGGCGCACCGAAGAAAACGAGCTTCTCGTTGCAGAGCGTTACGACGGTGACCTCGCGTGGCACCGTTTTCACGTACCCAAATTTCCCAAGAGCTGGACCGAACTGCTTCCAGTCGAGGACCTAATAGAGATAGAATGAAACTAAACATTAACGCAAAAGAGCTGCTAGCGCTCCATAACATGCTTCACGCCCGTTTCGGTGACTCGAATGGGATTGATGTCCTTGAATACAAGGCTGACGATCCCAGGGTCCACGACGCTACCCAGCTGAACCAGGTCTACAACAGGCTCAGGGCGATCATCAATGCTGCGCTGACGAACCCAGGCAAGGTCGTCGATCCGGTCGACTCATGGTTGAAACACGAGTCAGCGAAGATCGACGGTCTCAGGGCACATAACAACGAACTCGTTGAGATCGCAAAGGATCCAAAGAAGCTGGGCATCGACCCCTCGCTCCCGTTTGCTGACATCCTTCGCGATGACGACGACGAGGTTCCACCTGACCTGAAGTACCCAGGCAAGCGCCGGCCCCCTCCTCCACACCTACCGATTCGTCAGGGAAAGCATAAGGCTCGCCATCGGTGAACTAACCCATCGTGAGGTGGTAAGTATCTACTTGTTACTGCGGTCATTGACAACCTAGCGACAAGACACAGTAAGATTTGTGGGCGACCAGTTTCGACGTGGTACAGAGACTTGAGGTTGCAGGCACTGGTGCACGAGGGTCCAGTTCAAAACCCATGTGACGTATAGATGCCAACGACAACGGCACGGCTCCTCTCGCCCTCGTGGCCTGAGGAACGGGGCTCCTAGCACCTAGGAACAGAACGCTAGGGAACCGTCGGGCGACCGGACGTTAAACGGAAGACGCCAAAGCGCTGGGCGTGAAACGTAGTGCCGATCAGGTGACCTGATCGTTAAAGCTCGCGTCACTAGACCCGTCCTGAGGTCGACCAAGCAGATGGACCAAGCCTGTGAAGAGATTTCGAGAGGAAGTGTTGCGGACCCGGGTGCGATTCCCGGCGCCTACACGCATGCAGCGCAATCACGTGCTGCCAACAAAGTTGAGTTACGTGAAACAGACGAATCGCCGTTCCTATTACGGCAAGAAGAGCGAGCCTGCTAGCCTCGCACACAAGCTAGCTAGCACGATGTTTGGAATGATGCTTGCGATGGCCTACATGAAGGCTAAGAACGCGAGCCTCAAGCTCAGGATTCACAAGTACGACGGGCAGCTGTCACCTCCTGCGAAGGAAAGGGATGACGCTAGGCTTAACGTCGAGGTGATCGAGGGTCTTGTTCGCAAGGTTTGGGTAGGATGAGATGGCCATCGTGGGTTCCCTGTTGAAAACGAACGGGGCAAACATGCCATTGCACCCAGTCGATCAGATCAGCCCGGGCAGCGTCGTCTGCTTCGGCGATGATGACGACATGACGGTGCTTGTCATCTCGAATCAGCTCATCGCTCGCATGAGACCTGATTGCGACGTGGTTGACAAGTACGTTCGTGAACTCGTGTACCTAGGTTGCTTCTGCGATCCTGGCAGCTATGAATACAACCGCTTGATTACCCAAGCTCACGGTCTAAAAGATACCGTAGCTGTTGTCATGATGCCGTAGTATAATTACGTTCATGTCAGCATCAACGGAACTAATTCTAGAACAGATCACCCAACAAGAAGACGCCATCCGCGCCGCGGCTGAGTCAGGTCACGACACCAAGGCGATGCGAGACGAGCTCAAGCAGCTTCGCGCCCGCCTGACCCAGGCCAACAACGCCCTCAACGAGGGAACTCGCATCCTGAAAGGTTGATCATGGGCGCCCAAAAAGTCGACCTGTACCAGCCCATGATCAACTCGAAAGTTGGTCCTGCTCCCGTTGCCTTACGCGTGGGCGTCACGCCCAATGCTATGATGACGGAGGGCGGCACCCAACAGGGGATCACCAAGATCGAGACCTACGTGTTGCTGTCTGTGCTGCCGACTGAGCTCCAAGAACGCGTCAGGACTGCTGTCCAAGTATTGCTTGCTGGTCGATAGTTGAACTGTTGACGTTGTGGTTATACGATAACCGTGATGGCGTATCACGGGTACCTTCCGTTGTGTAAACAGTTCCTGCACCAATTGAAACACCCACCCTCGATAATGGAGGTAGGTGTTGACAGGGGCGTGTCGTTCATCTCGTTAGTAGCCTTCCTGGCTAGGACCAGGCAAGAGTTTCTCGCGTGTGGCATTGACATCCTCGTCCAGGATGCTGTCACATTAACGCTAGCGAACCTTGACCTGCAACCAAAGCAGTCAGCGTACCTGGTCGCTGACAACAGCCTGACCGTCCTACCGAAGATGGTAGACCAAGGCATGAAGTTTGACGTCATCTTGCTCGATGGCGATCACAACTATCATACTGTCTCAGAGGAGCTGAAGCTGCTCGAGCGAATGATCTACGATCACAGCATCATCGTTGTCGATGATTACGATGGTAGGTGGTCAGACAGGGACCTGTGGTATTCCGAGCGCCCGGGTTACGAAGAGGTCTCTGTCGCGACACGAAAGATCGACACTGAAAAACATGGCGTGAAACCTGCTGTCGACGAGTGGCTTGCAGCCCACCCGGACTGGACGACATTCAAGCCCGTTCCTGGTGAACCTGTCGTCCTCATCAAGCGCCCGTCGGAGAGCCCATGAAATCACATTACCTCGCAGCGTTCCTGACGTTGTCATGCGTCAGTCGAGCGACACCCGTCTTGTTGGCACCCATGCCGTTGGCTCAACCCTCACCTCCTGTCGCAATAGGAACAAACGTGCCTTTCGTCGAAGAGACGAAGGAACTCGAACCCGCTCTCCCGCCGCGAAAGATCGCCAAACGTCGGATTCTGATCATTGGTGACTCAGAGGCTTGTGCAGTTGCACCCGTGGTCAAGCTTGCTAAGCTACCAACTGATGCCGTCGATGTCGATTGCAAGGGTGGCACTGTCGTGCAGTACTGGGGCGTGGGAGGAAACTTTCGCGCAGCGCTGTCGCGACACCCGAAACCAGACGTCGTTCTGATTTTTTTGGGAACCAATCACTACTGGCAAGAGAAAGTGCCGGCCGTCGATCCGGTCTTAAACATCATCAAAGATCGAGGGTTTCAGTGTGTTTGGGTCGGCAACACCGCAGTCCATGGAAAGTCTTGGGAGATCAACGGGTTGATCCGCGCCGCAGTCTCTCCGACTTGCGATTACTTTGACACAGAGGCAGCTAACATCCCGCTCTACGACGGCGTTCATCCCAATGCTGAGGCGGCGCTCTTGTGGTTGCAGAAGGTGTGGCCTACGATCCCGTTGAAATACGAAGAGGAAGAAACACAAGATGATTGATGACAGTGACGCATGCTCGCTTGTTGAGAACGCGATCAAAAACGAACAGTTCGGTCCACCTGCAGCAGCTGACGTGGGTCGACACGCTGCCTTACGTGACTTTGATCAGATCAAGAAAGACATCCTCGCTTCAAAAGCAGTGATTTCTGAGATCGTCGATCGTGTTAATAACCCTCCCAACGACGAACGTTACGTGGGGTTCGACAGCCTGCCAGCGCCGCTGCAGCGTGTCATCAAAGCGTACATGGCGTTGGCGGTGGCCCAAGAAGAACTTGATTTGGCTGTGAGGGCTTTGCGTACATAGTTACCTTGAGCCAACCCACCAAGGGTGGCTGAAGGCCCACACGTGACTTCAAGAAAAATCCAAGAGCCGAAGGTGATGGCTACTGAGGACGCTGTCTTCGGATATCGCCCGCCTTCATCGCGTAAGTTCATGAACTCGTCAGACGAACCGGACGACGAGGACCTGCTCACCGACAGCGAACCCACCAAGACGATCAGGACCACGCTTGGTGAGTTGCGTAGGGCGATAGTAGCAATCATGACCAGGTAAGCGTGTAAAAGTCGATTCTCAATCGTGCTTAAGTGGCAATCATCTGTGTTGCCTATTTAAGCTTGAGATGAGCGACCAACTACACAGGAAACAGTTTCCTAACGATGGCATCCATGCGCCTTTCGCGTGGAAGTTTCCTTCTGAACCTGATCGGTTGAGCTTCACTCCCTCTGAGGGAAAGCCAACCACGTCTGCTGAGCTGACGAGCGATGACCTGAATCGGTTTGCGTTGCAGACCGATGATGACTCTGTGTGGTTTTTGAAGAGCATCTCGCCCGTGACGTGGGTCCAAGTAAACCCAACGTCCACGTTCTCTGGGTCGATCGTCGGTGGTGGCGACTTTGCTGCGACGTATCTTGTCCTGTCGGCAACGTCGTCGCTTGCTAACGAACGAGTGTTTTCGATCTCGGGCTCTGCGGGCTTGAGAACCATCGACAATGGCCCTGGGGCAACGTTTGCCCTAGCGCTCGACAACGCCATCGTCGCTACCTTGTCCGGCTCGACCTTTGCCCAGCTGTCTGGCTCGCTGCAACAGGTTTCTGCAGGCGTGCCTTACTTGCTAGCGCAAGGCTCGATCACCATCACCACCATGTCCAACGGTCAAGTGATCATCAGTGGGTCTAGCGCTGGAACGACGACCAACGTTTCGGGAGGCGATCCCGCCCCTTCGTACCTGGTTTTGTCAACCACGGCCTCGCTGTCAGGCGAGCGAGTGCTCAATGTCTCGGGAGCCTCGGGCCTCCGCGCGGTTGACACCGGACCGAACGGTACGTTGACGCTCTCTGTCAATGACAGCGTCGTAGCCACGATCTCGGGCTCGACTTTTACGGGTGCAATCATTGCCTCCGGAGGACTGTCAGGTTCTCTGCAAAAGACGACTTCAGGCCTGTCGTACCTGGTCGGAGTGGGCGGTATCTCTATCGTCTCCCAGTCCAACGGCCAGATCCTGATCAGCGGATCGTCAACGTCACAGTCGCAAGTAACAGCTGGAGTGGGAATCGTCGTCTCTGGCTCGCAAGTCTCAATTAACGACAACCTGGTTGCGACGCTGTCTGGATCTACCTTCACGGGGCCGGTCGTCGCCGGGAGTGGACTGTCTGGTTCGCTGCAGCGAACCAGCGCTGGATTGCCTTACCTTCTCTCACAGGGTGGGATCACCATCACGACCCAGTCTAACGGTCAGGTCATCATCTCAGGTTCCACGGGTGGTGGCGGTGCAGCGCCCTCGCAAGGCACGGGCATCATTGTCGTGGGCTCACAGGTCTCTATCAATGACAACGTTGTCGCTACCTTGTCAGGTTCAACGTTCACAGGCCAGCTAGTCGCCTCAGGTGGCCTGACTGGCTCATTGCAGAAAACCCTAGCGGGATTGAGCTACCTGGTCGGCGTGGGAGCCGTGAGCGTAACCTCGCAGTCTAACGGTCAGATCTTCATCTCTGGTTCTGGAGACACGACGGCGGCGGGCTTGGGATTGACCAAGACAGGTGCTACGTTAGCGATTGACAATGCTGTTGTCGCGACGCTATCAGGCTCAACGTTCTCAGGTCCTGTCAATGCACAAGCTGGCCTGACCGGTTCGATCCAACAAGTCGCTCCAGGGGTGTCGTACCTGGTGGGCGTGGGTAGCGTTTTCATTACCTCCCAATCGAACGGACAGATCATCATTTCTGGATCGGGCGGCGGAGGTGGAGGAGCGCCACCCGTCGGTGGCACTGGCATCTTGATCACGGGCGGCAACATCGTTAACATCGATCCGAGCGTTGTTGCCCAACTGTCAGACGCAACGTTCACGAAGTTGTCTGGTTCGTTGCAACGTCTTGCTAGCGGGCAAACGTATCTCGCCGCTGCTGGTGCGGTCACTGTTGTGACGTCATCGACTGGTCAGGTCATCGTCTCTGCGTCTGCTGGTGTCACGCCTCAATCTGGTAACGGTGTCAACGTTTCTGGCCTTGGTGTCGTCTCTGTCAACGACTCTGTTGTCGCTACCCTTTCTGGATCGACGTTCTCTGGTCCCGTTATAACCCAAGGTGGCCTGTCGGGTTCTCTGCAAAAGACAAGCGGGGGCCTGTCATACCTCGTCGGCGTGGGTGGAACCACGATAATCTCACAGTCCAACGGTCAGATTCTCGTGTCGAGCTCTGCGCCTCAGGTACCCGTAGCGGGCTTGGGAATCAACGTAACTGGTTCAACGATCAATATCGATCCATCGGTCGTAGCTCAGCTATCTAACGCAACGTTTGTCAAACTCTCGGGATCACTTCAGCGCCTAGCTACAGGCGAAACGTTCATCGCTGGTGCCGGTGTCGTATCGGTGACTACGTCATCAAACGGTCAGGTTGTCGTTAGCGGGTCGTCATTGCCTCCCGTGGCGGGCCAAGGGGTCCTCGTCAACGATCGAACTGTCTCGATCGACCCAACGATCGTAGCGACGCTCTCAGGTTCGACCTTCGTCCAACTTTCTGGTTCGCTACAGCGAACCTCCGCAGGTCTATCTTACCTGGTCGCTGGACAGAACGTGACAGTCACGTCTCAGTCTAACGGACAGGTGGTGATCGCTTCGTCGTTCACTAGCGCGGCAGACGTTTCTGCCTCGTACGTCACGATCGGAAACACTGGATCTTTGCCTAACGAAAGGTCATTGGTCGTAGGAACGGGTCTTTCGCTGGTCGATGGCGGAGCTGGTAACACGGTCAGTCTCAGTGTCAATAACAACGTCGTGGCGACCCTGTCAGGTTCGACGTTTACAGGTCCAGTCTCGGCGTCAGCAGGCCTGTCTGGTTCACTGCAGCAGGTCGCTCCTGGCCTTCCTTACTTGCTTGCTCAGGGTTCGATAACCTTGACGACAATGTCGAACGGTCAGATCTTGATCAGCGGTTCAGCTGGAGGTTCAAGTCCCGTTGCTGGTTCTGGCATATTGGTTGCAGGATCGACCGTCTCGATCGATCCTGCTGTCGTTGCCACGCTTTCAGGCTCAACGTTCACGCAGCTGTCAGGCTCGTTGCAAAAGACTGCTGCAGGACTTTCGTACCTGGTCGCTGGTCAAAACGTCACGATCGTCTCGCAATCGAACGGACAGGTCGTGATCGCAAGCACCGCAACGGGTGGAGCGTCAAGCGTTTGGATCGATGGTGGAAACAAGCTAAAGACGACCTCAAGCGTGTCGATCTCGTCTGACAACAATTACGTTGACACCATCGGAACTGATACGTTCTTTTATGTTTCGGGCACCGTCGGTGGGACGACGAGAAAGGTTAGCGTCTTTGGTGGAGACGCTGTTTTTAGCGGCTCTGTCAAGGTCGGTTCTGGTAGCGTCACCATCACCTCGAACAACGTGCAGTTTACTGATGCAGCGACTCGTATCGAGCGTTCAGGTAGTCACTTACGTTTTTACGATGTCAACAACCCGACCGGACTAACGCTGACCGCGCTCGGCGCAGGAGGCAGCGGAGGAGGCTCTGGAGATCCTGATGCGACTTACTTGGTCGTATCATTGACTGGTTCGTTGAATAACGAGCGTTCGTTGGCAGGTTCGAGCGGCATCATACTGACTGACGGTGGCCCGAATTCAACTTTCACGATCTCGATTAACGACAACGTCGTAGCGACCCTGTCAGGTTCTAGGTTCACAGGACCCGTGACAGCAGCAGGTGGTCTGTCTGGTTCGTTGCAACGTCTTGCGACGGGTGAAACGGCGTTTGCTGGCGTCGGTGGAACGTCGATCACGACCCAATCTAACGGCCAGGTGGTGATCAGCAGCTCTGCTCCCACGGCGTACTTGCCTGGGCAAGGCATCAACCTGGGCGGCCAAACGTTCAGTGCCGATTTTAATCTGATCGTGGCTCGGTCTGGCTCTTCGATGAGCGGGCCCCTCGTCCTAAGCGGCGGGTTGACTGGTTCGCTTCAGAAGACGATTGATGGATCGTCATACCTCGTTGGTGTTGGTGGCATATCGATCACCTCACAGTCTAACGGTCAGATCCTGATCAGCAGCTCAGTCCCTCAAGGGGTGACTGCGGGAACGGGCGTCATCGTTTCTGGACAGCAGATCAGCGTTGATCCTAACTTGGTTGCGATGCGATCTGGTTCGAGCTTCCAGCGACTGAGCGCATCGATCCAACAAACTGACACGGGACTTTCTTACCTGGTGGGTGCGGGCAACGTTTCTATCGTCTCGCAATCGAACGGGCAGATCGTCATCTCAGGTTCATCAGTTCCACCGACTGCGGGTTCAGGCATCACTGTCTCGGGTTTCCAGGTTTCTGTTGATCCCAACGTAGTGGTGATGCGTTCAGGCTCGTCTGTGACGGGACCATTGACGTTGCTTGGTGGCGTCTCGGGATCGTTGCAACGCTTGTCGACGGGGGAGACGTACATCGCGGGCGTAGGTGGCGTGACCGTAACGACGGGCTCGAACGGTCAGGTTCAAATCTCTGGTTCGTCACCTGTGCCTCCTTCAGCCGGCACCGGCGTCATCGTTTCTAGCTTCCAGGTCTCGATCGATCCTAATGTTGTCGTGATGAGATCTGGTTCGTCGATGACGGGGCCGCTGGTTCTCTCTGGGGGTCTGACTGGTTCGCTTCAACAGACCATATCCGGATTGAGCTATCTTGTTGGCGTAGGTGGCGTGTCGATCACCTCTCAGTCCAACGGTCAGATCTTTGTTTCATCATCGAATGACACGACTGTTGCTGGCACTGGGCTCACGAAGACGAACAACGCAATCAGCATCAATGACAGCGTCGTGGCGACCGTCTCGGGAACCACGTTCACAGGCGTCGTTAACGCTCCGTTTGTCAGCGGATCTCTTCAAAGATTGACAACGGGCGAGACGTACATCGCCGGCTTCGGAACGACCTCTGTTGTGACGGGCTCGAACGGTCAGGTTCAGATTTCATCATACGGAATCCAGGCTGGTCCGTCTGGTTCAGTTAACCCAGCCCACCTGGTAGATCGTTGGTACGTTGACATTGTCTCTGGATCAGATCTTAACAACGGCACCTCACCCAGCACGCCGCTTCGAACTGCAGAGCGTCTGTCACAGATCTTGTGCCCAGAGGGAACTCTTTACTTTCCTCGTCAGACGACGGTTCTGTACTTTGCACCAGGAACGTATGATACGTTGTCACTGAACGCTACGTTCCAACCTCCTAACACGTTGACAATCTTGGGAACTGTCTCATCAAGCAATCCCATGACCCTGTCAGAGGTGACAGCGTCCAATTCTTCTACGCCAACTCGTGGCATGATTGCATCGACGACGAGCAGCTTCGTCGCCAGTCGAAGGATTCGGGTCATCAGCGGCGCAGCTTCAGGTTCGGTCACTTACTCGACAGGTCTGGGTGCAGATTCCCAACACACTTGGGTCAAACCGTTCTATCGTGAGTCAGACGCTAGCTTGACCTTTCCTTCGATCGGTGACCAGGTTGTTGTTGAACAAACTTTGACGAAGATCTCTAAGATCGGTGTCAATTCGAATCTAGTTGGATTGGGCCCAAGTGCGATTGGTCTCGCGTCGTTCGTCGTAAAAGACGTCTCAACGAACGATCACACTGGTGGATCCGTTCTTCCTCAAGGTTTGGGAATCACGTTCAGCCAGTGTGAATTGACAGGAACGTCATCAACGTCGCTAAGCGCGATCACGTTTAACAACTGCCGAACCATCGCTGGAACCGGTTCGAAGACGCTGATAGGCCAGTTTTTCTTGTTCAACGGGTGTTCGTTTCAGGCTGGGTTGAGCTTTACTGGCAACTCAGTTGCCCGTTTCGGTCCAGCATGCGCCATCGATGCAGCGTTCATTTCGATGAACCACCCGTCGATCACCACACAGACTGGTCAAGCGTCTGTGAAACTGTTGAATGATTTTGAGATGTGTAACGGCTCGGGCCAAACGGGATTCTACGTTGGTCACGGCTGTCAGCTTGTTGCAAACGCTAAGGTATGGGGCTCCGGCTCTTCTAACACGTTTGCTACTGGCATCAATTTCACCGGTGGTGGTAATGCAGTCGTTGCTGCAGCTGCGAACCTGACCTTCCCGGTGACGACTCCCGTTGTCGCAGCGGGACAGAACGTGACTGGATCGTTTTCATCGATCATTCCGTTTCGCTTTCCGTTGGCGAACTGTGGCATTGCTCTGACGTCAGACCCGACGGCGAAGCGTTACATCAATGCAAGTGACATCACGAATGACTCAGCGACGGTTTCAGGTTCAACGGTCTCAAATGCCCTAGACAACCTTAAGGCTGCGCTTTCTGATGTCTCAGCATCGTACGTCACGATCGGTAACACGGGTTCGCTTCCAAATGAACGATCGTTAAGCGTCGGATCTGGGTTGACACTGACAGATGGGGGAGCGGGATCGACGGTTACCATTGGCGTCAATAACTCGATCGTCGCTACGTTGTCTGGCTCGACCTTTGCTCAATTGTCGGGCTCTCTACAACAGATCGCTCCTGGCCTTCCATACCTGCTTTCGCAAGGCTCGATCACCATCACGACCCAATCGAATGGTCAAGTCATCATCAGCGGTTCTGGCGGTAGCGGGGGTTCGAATCCTGTCGCTGGCGCAGGCATCTTAGTTGCAGGATCGACTATCTCGATCGATCCTGCTGTTGTCGCAACGCTCTCAGGTTCGACCTTCGTTCAGCTATCAGGATCGCTTCAGAGGACTACTACGGGCCTATCTTACCTGGTCGCCGGGCAGAACGTAACGATCGCTTCGCAATCAAACGGTCAGGTGGTGATCGCTTCGTCATTCACCAGTGCTGCTGATGTTTCTGCGTCCTATGTGACGATCGGAAACACTGGATCTCTGCCTAACGAAAGGTCGCTAGCTGTTTCAGCTGACCTTTCGCTCGCCGACGGCGGCTCCGGCGCAAGCGTCACGATCGGCCTATCACCGATCAATAGTTTCAAGTTGACGCAAGTCCCAGACGTCTCTGCGTCTTACATAACGATTGGTAACACCGGATCGCTTCCTAACGAGAGATCGTTGGCAGTCTCAGCGGGATTGACGTTAACAGACGGCGGTGCCGGTGGAACGGTCTCTCTTGGCATCAACGATAACGTTCTCGCGACGCTGACTGGTTCAACCTTCTCTGGACCGGTCATTGCAGGAGGAGGTCTGTCAGGTTCGCTCCAACGAACTAGTGCTGGATTGCCTTACCTGTTGTCCCAAGGCGGAATCACGCTGATAACCCAGTCGAACGGCCAGATCATCATCTCAGGCGCGTCTGGTGGCAGCGGTGGTTCAAACCCAGTCGCTGGCACGGGAATCGTGGTCGCTGGTTCAACGATCTCGATCGATCAATCGGTCGTAGCAACCCTGTCGGGTTCAACGTTCACGCAGCTGTCAGGTTCGCTCCAACGAACCTCTGCGGGCCTGTCGTACCTGGTCGGAGCTGGAGCGTTGACTGTCACCAGCCAGAGCAACGGTCAGGTCATCCTTTCATCGTCATTGTTTGATGCTAACTCTCACGCTTCGCTACGACAGCTGATTCACCTAGCTGAAAACGGACCCTATGAGCTGATTGGGTCTGGGTCAACGCTTGACATCGGCCCCCAACCTTTCCCCACGGCGAGCATCTGGCGCACTGCTGGTGGCTCAAAGATCGTTGAAAAGCTGTGGACACGCAATCCCAACAAGACGCCAGCCACGATCACCTGGAAGGTCTACGCTCCAGACGGATCGACAGTGTTGTCCCAAGCGCAAGACACGATTACTTACCAAGGTGTGTTCGAAATCTCTAGAACGAGGACAGTGATATGAGTGTTGATAATCCCGCCGTAGTGTTAGTTGACGTTAGCGGTAGCTTGATGGCTGTCACATCAAGCTTGAAAATTCCTGTTGGAATGACCGGGTTACTGTTTGCTGGTGTCGGCTCTGATGGCATCGTAAGATACCCACAGATCGACTCAACCTCAGCGTTGCGGATCACCGGATCGGCAGGAATAACTGGATCGGTCAGCATCACCAGTCCCGTTACCGTTACGTCTACGGGATCCTTGCCTGTCACCTGGTCGGCTGCCTTGCCCGTTAACGTCGTCTCAGGTGGTAACGGTGCTGTCCAAGGTTTTAACCTGACAGGTTCAACGATAACAGCGAATCCCTTGTTCGAGGGGTTCGAAGCTAGGACGTCAGACAAAGCAGTGACAGCGAACAGTCTCATCGTCGGAGGCATCGCTGACTCGCTTGGCAAGCAGGTCATCTTGTTAGGATCGGTCCCTGACCTTCAACGTCAAGGCACCCAAAACTACACGACGGCCTCGGGTACGATCCTCGTTTCACCTGGCGCGAGCAATCGTTTCGCTGTCATGAGCGTGCTCGTGACAAACGCCCATGCTACCGTCTCAACAAAGGTCGTGATCAAGGACGGATTGACGACCAAGATCCAGGGTTATGCTGCCGCGGCAGGCGGTGGGTTCGCAATGCACGGAGGAGGCGTGCCTCTGTTCATCACGACCGTCAACACCCCAGTCTCCGGAGGTTGCATCACGTCCGGCGCCGACGTTGACATCACAGTGTCTGGTTACTTGATGGGAAATTAACAGGGAACTGATGGTGAGTGCAAGGCCTTTTTCTGGCAACACGTTCTCCCCGGTCGTGTTGAAGACGTACAGTACTACCTTCTCCTTGACAGAAAACCCGATCTCCGAAGGCGGTGCCTGGCACGCTAGCGGGTTAGGCCTAGATCGAACGGACATAGGACAGGCAGCGTTGCCAGCCTCGAGCACGCCCGTCGTGACAGCTAGCGGGATCGCACACGGCGTTTCTGCGGCTACTAGCGCCAGTGGGTTCGATGACGGTCGAGCCCTGTTGTCTGGGTTTAGAGCTGACCATGCTTGTACTGCGACCATCAGCTCGAGCGGCGCAAACGGCACGTTTTCTGAGGTCGAGATTCACTTAAGGTTCGATGACTCAGGCACGTATGCTCGAGGATACGAGCTTTTTTGGTCTGCGTTCGGTCAGTACCTCACCGTCGTCCGTTGGAACGGTGACGGGTCGTACAACTATCTCTATCAGTTTGGGTCGACGTCAGCACCTGTCTCTGGTGACGTTTTTTACGGTGAGATCAAGGGCAACTTGCTCACGTGTAAGATCAATGGCGTCAGGATGTTCACGCTTGACATCACAGCTGCCAACGGCGCTGCGCTGCCTTTCACGCTTGGAAACGCAAACATGGCTGGCGACGGTTCATCGTTGGTGTTTAGCAATGGCAATCCTGGCATCGGTTTTGACACTGACGGTAACGATGCCGCGTTTGGGTTCACCGATCTTTTTGTGACGGAGCTAGCGTGATGGTGTTGCCATGGTAACAGCAAGGATGTTTTCTGGGACTTCGAGATCGATCGTCACGCCTCCTGCGCCGCTTAGCTTTTCAACAAACTTTGATGGAACTGAAAGCCCACTCTCTGAAGGCGGCGTTTGGACCACAGGCTCTCCCTATCAACCGATTTGTCAAAAAGGCAGTGGGGTGTGTTGGGGAAATCAGACAGGCGACGAGAAGTTCGTTCCGACGTACAATGATTCACAGGCATGGTTGTCTGGTTTCAAAAAAAACCACGCTTGTGAGTTGACCATTCAAAAGCTCAGTGATCCTGTGGGTGACCTCGAGGTTGAGCTGCTCCTCGGTGCGCGTCAGGTGCCGTTGCGACGGTCTAGCCTAGGTCAATCGTTCAATAACGATACTGATTTCGATGGCATTGAGATCAACCTAGGAATAGGCAAGTACGGGATATTGGGTTTCGTCAGTCGCTATCTAGAGCCCAATGGCAATTACGATAACATCGGTGCGGCATTCACCTCATTCGGCGTGCAGGACGGTGACAAGCTCCGCGCTCAGCTTACCCTTGATGATGGCGCTCTTACAGGAAATGTCATCGTTTGGATGATTCGTGGCGCGCTTGTCACTCAGATCGCCAACGTGACCCGACCTGAATATTATCAAGTAGGCAACCCGGGAATCGCTTTTTATCGTGAGAACAACTCTCCCGGTCAGACTGACGATCCAAAGATCTTCAGCGCTACGTCGTTCTCAGCTTGGGAGTTACCATGACCTCAGTTAGATTTACCCTTGACTCATTAAGCACCACTACGACGCCCACGTTGACGGCAGCGTTCCACATGGGTTGGTGGTCCCAAATTCGAACTGGTGCCTATGCTCCCGCTGGTGACACGGCGATAGTTGCGTTTGGTAGCACTGGCGGTTCTTCACAGGGATTTCAGCTAGCCGTTGCGACTGGTTCAACGACGCTTGATGTGTTCACCTTTGCTAACGGCGGTGGAAACATCGACACGCACACAATTCTCACTGGATCAAGCACAATTTGGCTTGCGTTCATCTTAGAGTACTCAGGCACCGGCACAGCCTACACGTTGCGTTACCGAGCTGAAAATGCAACGTCCTGGACTACTATCACGATCAACTGCGGAACGGCTGTCACGTCGATCGCGGGAGGTGGTCTCTTTATCGGCAACGATCAATTTGGTGAAGAGATCATTGATGGCAACGTCAAAGGGTTCTGGTGCCAGGCTAACACCATCAGCGACGCGAATGCCCTAACGGCTTCACAAAACGCTCGCCAGGGCATCGCGCCGTCAGGCACCAACCTGCACTGGTTAGATCTCGACTCAGCAACGAACGTCAACGTCAACGGTGGTACAGCTGGTAACTGGACGATCGGCGGTTCTCCTGCTACTGATGCGTCGGAGCCCGTTGAGAGCGGCGGTGGTGGCTCAACATTAAAGACGCGAAAATTGTTACTCGGCGTAGGGATGTGATGTCATACCTCGTGTCTATTTGATATCTTGAAAATAGATGCGAGCGCTTGTGTTGTCGGGAGGTGCTACGAAAGGTGCCTATCAGGTAGGTGTCCTAAAAAAGTGGATCGGCGAACAGGGGTGTGATTATGACATCATGTGTGGTGTCTCTGTCGGAGCCATCAACGTCGCAGCGCTGGCACAGTCGCCTATCGGCGATCCAAAGTCTGGCATCATTGAGCTGGAGAGGTTCTGGCGCTCGATAAACCAGAGCTCAATAATCGCTAAGTGGAAGTACCTCGGTCGTTTGCTAAGCCTGAGAAAAGCCTCAGCGTATGACGCGAGCCCGCTGATCAAGCTGCTTAACGACAACATTGACGTTGACGCTATCAAGAAGTCAGGTCGTAAGCTCCGCGTCGGAGCCGTCTGTCTAGACACAGGTGAGTTCAAGTACGGTCGAGAGGATTTCGATGACCTGATCAAGTGGGTCCAAGCGTCGTCCAGCTACCCGTTCTTCATGCAACCAGTAGAGATAAACGGGAAGCTGTGGTGCGATGGCGGGCTGAGGCACATGACGCCGCTGCGCGAGGCCATCAGGTTGGGCGCAAACGAGGTTGACGTCATAATGTGCAGCAACCCGTCAGCAGCAAATCCTTGGGACCCTCGGGGAAAGGCAGCAGTCCCAGACTACGTCTTCAGGATCATTGACCTGATGACGGACCAGATCCTTAGGTCAGACCTGCAACTCGTTGGCCTGATGAATGACGTCGTCATGAAAGCAGACAAGGTGAAACACGTCAAGATCAGGCTCGTCCAACCTGACAAGCGCCTGACGCTAAACTCGATGCAATTCGATCCCAAGGAAATTGCAGAGATGATAGATGTGGGATACCGAGACGCTGACAATCCAACCTTGTTCGAGTGACGGCATCTCAGCCCCTAAGGGCACCAAGAGAACACTGAACCAGATGTGAGGTAATGGTCTAAGTCGTTGATTAGTTAGTTTTCTAGTGCATCTTGAGAGCTGTGACCTAACGCCAAGGGTTTTCGCGACACGCTCGACAGAAAAACTTGCCGTCAGTCTCGACTGCACCTTCGAAAAAGATCTGACACCTGCTACACTTTTCGCCCTTCACGGCGGGGGTGTGACTGAAGATGTCGTTCTGGGAGGTGATGATGCAACCGATCTCGCCCAAAAATTTCTTCTCGACGCCGAAGCGGCGAACGTGCTTGTCGTTGATGGTGAAGGTAACGTACCCATACGGGATTCGCTCTCCTGGGGCGACGTAACACAGGTACTGGATGTAATCACCAGTGTTAAAGTCGCGACCGACGATCATGACCTTGAAGGCGACGTCGACCTGATCGTCGTAACCAAAGTCCTCCTTGACCTTTAGGACGACGTCATCCCACTTCGAGTAAAACATGACATCACCATACAATCGTGGCGTCACAATTACACTTGTTGCACGGTCATGGGCGTAACGCGCCCGCACCATACTTATCGCAAGAGACATGCCTACCTTCATTGAAACTTTAACCCCTACGCCCTTTGGGTTCTTTGACAGCGACGCACAGTTTCAAGCGGAGGCTGATGGCATGGTGACGTTCGTCAAGCGCAAGCTAGGCGATGATGTGTTGTCTGTCGAGCTGACGAAGAAAGAGATTTGGGCGTGTTTCGAGGAGGCCTGTTGCGAGTACAGCAGGCTCGTCCATGAGATGAAGATCCAGTCAGAGCTGATCAACGTGTTGGGCTTGCCGACCGGCAGCACGGACCTCACGAACATCTACCCGCGTCAGTCGCTCGAGTTCCTCATCAGACAGGCTGAACCGTACGCGACCGAGGCGTTCATGGGTGGTCCTTATGACGCTCAGCTGGGTTACATCCGCTTGATCGATGGCAAACAGGACTATGACATCTATGCCGACCTATTGAGTGCTGAGAGCGGGACGATGGACCAGAACCTGTGGCTGTCGATCCCGTCTGGTTCACGTGGCAGGATCAAGATCGTAGAGGTCTATCACTTTGAGCCCATCGCTGCCCAGGCCTCGCTGCTCAACGCTAGCAACATCACTAACTTCCTAGCCACGAACTTCAATTACGAGTCGTACGTCAACAGCACCATCTTCTACGTGTTGCCAGTGTTCGAGGACGTCCTACGTAGGGGCATGCTAGAGACTGCCTTTCGTGTCCGTCGATCGAACTACAGCTATGAGGTCATCGGTAGCAGGCTTCGCATCTATCCGATCCCGACCCTGACGTCGCAACTGGGCAAGCTTTACATCAAGGTGTTCGCCCAACCGAACAATCCCACGGATCCGAATGGCATCGGTGGCTCGCTGTCTGGCAGCGTTGATTCCACGCTATACGGCATCTCTGGGCCCAGCAACGTGCCTCTCAACAACCTGCCGTTTTCTACGATCACGCAGCCCGGACGCCAGTGGATCCGACAGTTCACGCTAGCGCTCGCGAAAGAGGTGTTGGGCCTGACACGTAGCAAGTTTCAGACCATCCCGATCCCCAACGCTGACCTGCAATTGAACGGTGAATCGCTCGTAAACCAAGGTCGTGAGGACCAGACGAGGTTACGTGATCAGATCAGGGAGTGGCTTGACAAGCTGACGAATCAGGCCTTGATGGAACAACAGGCCTCGCTCGCTGAGAGCCTGCAGAAGACGTTGAAGTACGTGCCCATGCCGTTGGGCAAGAGTATCGTGATTGGATAGATCGAAGTTGTTCCTACTTAAGATCGAGGATCTAAGATGTCACGTCTTTTCATCACGCCACGAGAGCTAAACTTCATCTCAGACATCACCAAAGAGATCATCAAGGATGTGGTGGGTCAGAAGATCTACTATTACTCGATCTCTGAGACCAAGACCAACTCAAACGGCATCTATGGCGAGTCGATGGAGAAGGTGTTTGACGGTCCGATCATCATCGATGCGTTGGTTGACAACAACTTTCAGTCAGACACGAAGATCGACACCTTCGGCATCGATTCAAAGTACAAGATCGAGGTCTACGTCCAACACCGAGATCTGGTCGAGAAAGGGATCAACATTGCCATCGGTGACTTCTTTTCGTTCAGTGACGTGTTTTACGAGATCACAGAGCGCTCGTTCATGCGCAACATCTACGGCCTACCTGAGCACAAGGACGGCGTCAAGCTGACTGGAACAAAGGCACGTGAGGGTCAATTCAAGGCTCCCATCATCGGACCGACTGACATATCGAGGCCAGAGGCCGACGCAGTCCAAAAGAAGTTTGAGCAGCAGCGAGGCCGCAAGGAGAACTCAGAAGGCCCGACCGGCGACGTTCGTGACCTGGTGAAGGCAGGCGTGCTCGAGCCTTCGTTGACCGGTCCCAAGCAGGTCTCTGAAAAGGGCGCCGTCGAGGATAACTCACACCACGGGAGCTCGTTTTACGACGAAGACGATAGCTGATGTCAACACGTTTCAACAGCAACAGCATGCCTAACTTTAACGTAGCCGGAATCCAGACTGGCTACGGGACCAAGTCATCGCCCTCTGACCTGACGGTTCCTGCGTGTGGCGTCGAGGACGTAGACGCTGCGTTGTTCAATCTGTTCGACAAGGAGATCCCGTTCCAGGTCAGCACCAGCGACAAAAACCGTGGAGAGATGAAACGGGTTCCGATCATCTTCTCGGCTGCTGAGAAGTGGGCGTTAGCCAAACGCAGTCGTGGCGTTCGTGATCGTAACGGAGCATTGATACTTCCCCTGATCACGGTCATCCGAACGACGATCCAACAGACACCAGACGAGGACATCACAGGTCGAGGTATCAATCAACAGACGGGCGAGATAGTCGTTAAGAGAAGGCTAGACAATTCTGATCGTGCGTACCAGGGACTCATCAACAGGCTCGGGATAAATCACCAGACCAACCTGGCGGTGAAGACGAATGATAGCCTTGACGTCATCACGTATTACGTTCTCAATGAAAACGGAGATAGGATCGTTGATGAGAGCGGCCAACCCTTCGTAGCGTACACCGCCACCACAGCTGCATCGTCTCAACTTATCACCTCTCGTAAGATAGGTGACCTCGCTGATGATCCCACGGTCATAGAGGGGGGCTTGTTGCTTAACGACAAGAAGAACAACGTCTATGAGACGCTCGTCCTTCCTGCACCTCAGTTTTTCACAGCAGTGTACGAGGTGACGTTCTGGACGCAATACACGGTTCAGATGTTTCAATTGGTTGAGATGTTGATCTCTTCTTTCTTGCCTCAAGGCAACGCCTGGCGCCTGGATAGCCCAAAGGGTTACTGGTTCATCGCGACCGTCGATGGCAACGTGTATAACGCAGAAAACAATTTCGACGACATGTCGCAAGAAGAGCGACTGATCAAGTACAAGTTCACTATCAAGGTCCCTGGTTACATCCTCGCCTCTGGCGTGCCAGGAGCTCCAGTTCCCGTCAAGCGTTACGTGTCGTCTCCTGTCATTTCGTTTGATATCGGATTGAACGCTGGCGAAGAGATCGGTTCAGATGCAGGCGATCCGTTCCTGGGATCGGACGATCCGACGTTGCCCCTTGACGATGCTCCGAACAAGAGACGTGACCAACGTAACACTGGTCGAACTCGATTGTACCCGGGATCGAAGGTCACGTCACCTAACGACCCAGCGTTAGCGGCCTTGGGCAGGGGTCGCCCCCAAGCGCAGTACAAAAAGATAACAGGGATCGATCGTAACGGCAACCAGGTGACGAAGTACGCCAGGGTCGTCAACACCAATCGGTTCACTGGTGAGACCGTTTTTGCTCCTGGTACTGACCTGGGAGGCTTGACGATCGTGGTCACTGATGACTGAGCGCGTGTTTGGTTTTAAGACACGCCAATGATACTTATTGTAGCTATTCCAAAGCGTAGAGGAGCACAGTAATGTCCGGAACCGAACAAACTTTCAGGTCACCAAATTTCTACGAGCGGGAGATTGACCTGTCCGCGCCCCAATTGCGAGGCCCAGTCGGCGTCCCTGCTGGCGTGATTGGCACCGCTAACAAAGGCCCGGCCTTCGTTCCGGTGACCGTCGCTAACTTCAACGAGTTTGCAGCTACGTTCGGAAACCTAGACCCGAAGCGTTTCGGCCCGTACGCGGTCAACGAGTTCCTGAAGCACCGCTCCTCGCTGACGTACCTGCGTGTCCTCGGCGCCGGTAACAACTCCACCGACGGCGACATTGCCGTCGCCCAACAGACGGGCCGAGTCAAGAACGCAGGCTTTTACCTGAACGGCTCGACAGCTGCTGATGACTCGCATGGTCGCCACGTTGGAGCAGTCCAGTTTCTTGCGGCACGTCACACCTTGCAGAGCGCAGAGGCCTCAGGTGTTCCCATGTTTACTGACAACGACAGCTTCAACGGTAGCTTCGTTAACCTGATTCGCGGAATGGTCTTGCTAGCCTCCGGCGCTCGCATGATGGTGCAAGACGGCAATGAGAGCTCAGTCGGTGCATTCACCGCAGCCGGGCCCGATGACCTCGCGACGCCTGTCAACGGCAAGTTCAAGCTGATCATCTCTTCGACGTTGGGTAACTCGTTCGTCAACACGGACGGAAACCCTGGCGTCAAGATCCTGACAGCGTCCCTGAATCCAACTGACGCTGATTACTTCGGAAAGATCCTCAACACCGACCCTGACAAGTTCGTGCAAGAGCAACACCTGCTCTACGGTGACTTTGCTGTCGATGATGAGGTTGCGTTCCCTGTCACCGTCGCTGTCCTGTCAGGCTCAACGGCAACGAGCAACACCTCTGGAAACAGCAGCCTGATCATGCGACAGGCGTACGGTGCCTTCGACACGAGGTATCAGACTCCCAAGACGTCGATGTTCATCTCGCAGCCGTTCGGTGCGACAGAATACGATCTCTTCTACGTTGAGGCCCTCGACGACGGTGAGTTCGCTAACCGTCTCTACAAGGTGTCGATCACGAACCTCAAGGCCTCGCTCGACGAGTCAAAGCCTTTCGGCACGTTCACTCTGCAGATCAGGGACTGGAACGACACGGACCAGAACCCATCTGTCCTTGAGTCATTCCCGAACTGCTCGCTAGATCCGAACGCTGACAACTACATCGCCAAGCTAGTGGGCGATCGCCACGTCTTCTACAATTTCGACTCTTCGATCACGACCGAGCGTCGTGTCGTTGCGACCGGAAAGTACGAGAACGTCTCTAAGTTGGTTCGCGTCCACGTTTCTGACGCTGTTGACAGGGGATTGGTTCCTGCCAAGTCGTTGCCTTTTGGTTTCCGCGGCGTGGAAGTCCTGAAGACGAACGATTCCCTGACTGACGCAGGCTCTGCTGCGGCAAGGGTCGTCGGCGTGCTGGGCGTCAGCTCTGGTTCAGCGCTGTCAGGATCGATTCTTCCTCCCGTTCCGTTCAGGTTCAAGGTAACCAAGGGTGACATCCCGTTGGCTTCAGCCTTCGAGGGTGCTCCGGGTCCGACCGAGCTCGCAAACACCCAGCTTCACTGGGGTATCAAGTTCGAGCGTAACACCGATCCGTTGAACGCAAACCTGGCCTCAGAGAAGAACAGGTTGCTCGAGGCCTACACGAAGTTCTTGGGCATCAAGAAGCTCGATGTCCTTGTCACGGGCTCTGGCGCTGACACCTTCAATAACAACAAGTTCACGCTAGCGAAGGTGGCGTTCTCGAACACGGCCATCACCCACCTGACCGGCACGATCCAGGATCACATTCGTGAGGCAGCGTACCTACGTGACGCCAAGCTGGACCTGTCGCAATACACGGTCAGCACCAGCATCGGCAAGCGCATCACTCTCGCTACTGTCCTTGCGCAGGACACGGCGGCAAACTTCAACAAGTGGGCTCCGTTCACCAAGTTCACGAACATGATGTACGGTGGCTACGACGGCGTCAACATCCTTGACAGAGACGCTCGCCGTCTCAATGATCGTTCGACATCATTTGACGCTGGCGGCGGCGCTGCAGTGGGATACGTTGCTCCGGGCCTGTTGGTCAATCCGAACGGCACAGGACAGGATAACTCGAACGTCCTGTCGTACACGACGGCGATCGACATCATGACTGACCCACTGGTCGTTAACACGAACATCCTGGCGATCCCTGGCATCCGTGAATCGTTCGTAACCGACTACGCCATGGCGAAGGTACGTGATTACGGTCTAGCCTTCTATGTCATGGACATTGCGTCTTACGATGACTCAGCTGCTCGCTTGTACGATGACTCGTCGGGTCGACCTGACGTCAACAAGACGGCTGCGGCGCTCGACGGTCGAGCGATCGATAACAACTACGCTGGTACGTATTTTCCGAACGTCTTCGTTGACGACGCGACGAACCGTCGTCGCCTGAAGGTCCCGTCTTCTGTCGCAGCGATGGGCGCGCTGGCTTTCAATGACAGGGTCGCTTACCCGTGGTTCGCACCTGCTGGCTTCAACCGTGCAGGTCTGGATTTCGTGACCAACGTTGAGGTTCGTTTGAACGTCAGCGACAGGGACACCCTGTACGACTCTAGGATCAATCCGATCGCGACCTTCCCACGTCTCGGATTCGTCATCTACGGTCAGAAGACGCTGCAAGTCGCCAAGACTGCGCTCGATCGGGTCAACGTCCGCCGTTTGATGTTGGAAGTCAAGCGCATCATCATCAGCATTGCAAACCAGATGGTGTTCGAGCAGAACACTGCAGCGGTGCGTAACAAGTTTGTCGCAGACTCCGTGTTGCAGCTTGGTCTGATCCAGGCCCAGCAAGGCATCGAGGCGTTTCAAGTCATCTGCAATGAGACGAACAACACACAGGAAGACATCGACCTCAACAAGCTCAACGGTCGTGTGGTCGTGGTGCCGACAAAGGTGATCGAGTTCATTGCGGTGGACTTCATCATCACCAACAGCGGCGTCCAATTCGTGTAAAGTCTGCTGCAAAAACGGCTCGCAAATTTTACGTCGGTATAGTTCCTTCGCAAGGAACCTCGACTGTCTGATACTTACAACCTAGAGGATCATGGCACAACTCAAATTCGGCAGCGCGGGCGTTACAGCAAAGGAGATCGACATCTCCGGACCGGTCGCTCAACAACCCGTCGGCATCCCGGCGGGCATCGTCGGCACGGCCCTTCAAGGCCCCGCATTCGTCCCAGTAACGGTCGGATCCCTTAGCGATTTCTACGCTAAGTTCGGTCTGACTGACGGCAAGAAGTTCGGGCCTCTGGCAGTAACCGAGTGGTTGCGAAACGCTGGTGCTGTCACGTTCCTTAGGGTTCTTGGTATCGGCGACGGCAAGAAGCGTAATCAGGACGGCAGCGTCACTGCGGCTGGCTTCACGGTCGGTGAGAACCAACCGCGAGTCAACGATGGCCTGTTGGTCGGTAACCCATACGCTAACTCGGGTAGCAACAGCGTCACCGGTCGCACGTTCTTCCTTGGCGCTTTCATGTCAGAGTCCGCTGGTTCGACCGTCTTCTCCGACGCGGGTCTCCAAGGACAGGGCAGCATCACTCCCGGGGTTAACACCGCAGTTCCGATCGTTCGTGGCGTCATGTTGGCTCCGTCCGGAGTCATCCTTCGTTTGTCGTCTTCGATCACCGCGTCATTGAACCCAGCTTCGAACCTGGTTGCCACGGAACAAAGCTCTCAAGGTCGCATCTACGGTGCTGTCAACCTGCTGGATGCGGGCGTGGCCAAGCAGGACTTCGTGCTCTTGCTCAACGGTCACCAGGGGATCGATCCCTTGTATCCGAACGTCATCACGGCATCGTTCGACATGACGTCACCCAACTACTTTGCTAACGTCCTCAACAGGGACCCGCTGAAGTACCAACAGGCAGGTCACCTCCTGTACGCCTCGTGGGACGTTCATCCGGCCACGGCTGTCGTCACCGGATCGGGCATCGTGTCTGCGTTGTCAGGTGCCGGCGCTTCGACAGCACCAAAACCTGGTTCTGAGGTCGCTGCGTTCTTGACAACGGGATCTGCTGCTTACAATGCAGGCAGCGACGTGATCCCGAACTACGAGTCTTTTACCGATCGTTTTGCTCATGCTCACTCTCCTTGGGTGATCTCACAGAAGTTCGGTGGTGTTGCTACGAACCTGTTCAAGCTGCACGCCCTCGACGCTGGCACCGGGATCTCAACAAACTTCAAGCTATCGATCGAGAACATCGTCCCATCGACTGATCCGAACAACAGGTACGGTAGCTTCGACCTGGTCGTTCGCGACTGGAACGATAATGACGGAAACCTGAAGCCACTCGAGCAATGGAGGGGCATGAACCTCGACCCGAGCTCAGATCGTTACATCGCTCAGGTCATCGGTGATGCACACATCTTCTACAACTTCGACCAGGCAGAAGCCAGCCAGAAGCTGGTCGTGGAAGGAAACTATCCGAACAACTCGAACCTCATTCGGGTTGAGGTCTCTGATGACGTTGACAACCAGACCGTCGACGCGACAGCGCTTCCGTTCGGATTCCGTGGTCCACAACACCTGATCACCTCGGGTTCAGCGCCGCTGACGAGCCCGTCTTCGACGCAGCTCACCACGACCGAAGCTCTCAAGCGCGTCATCGAGGCACCTGTGCCTCTTCGTAAGAACATCACGCAAGGCTCGGGCCAAAAGCTGTCCGTCAATCCGTTGCTCTACTGGGGCGCTCGTTTTGAGCACGTCACCAGCCTGACCACACCAAACGCCAGCACCTTGCAGGACAAGTCGCTCGCGGCCTTCGCCAAGTACTTCCCAGATTTCTCTGAGACACAACAGAACGTCGTGGTCGGTGATAACGCAGGCGTGCCAGCGACGTC